>Ga0272441_10000451_pt1 | contig 94343 bp, 65 predicted proteins | sample SSMProp6N_FD_193582 | JGI IMG/M metagenome (GOLD analysis project Ga0272441, IMG submission 193582) | Marine sediment archaeal communities from Little Sippewissett salt marsh, Falmouth, MA, United States - SSM-Prop-6N | ecosystem: Environmental > Aquatic > Marine > Wetlands > Sediment ... | reverse complement strand
ATCCTTCAGATACCTGATACCTGTACCATGCTGAAGCCCTTCAAACTCAATCTGTTCGGCTGTTCCCGTTATTCCATTGTTATATGCCAGAAACATATCCGGTTCCGTGTTCAGTGTCGCCCTGATCCCCTTGTTTACTTTCCCTCTTGCCTGCAGAAATGTCCGAACATTTCTTTCCAGCAATCTCGCACCATATCTGCCATAGAGATCCGCCAGAACTTTTCCCGGAAAGACAGCGAGTATTGTTTTGTAATCCGGATTGCCATCGCTTATCTCGAGACATGGAATCAGATGCTCAAATTCTTCCTGAAAGTCTATCTCAATGGTTTCTCGTTTATTCCCTGAATTGAGTACCTGATTTAACCGCTGAATATCCCATACATGATAGGTGATTTTCAAATTTCCAATAAATTTTTCCGGAATAGCAAGGGGTTTAGTTCTGCAATCCGTAAATAGAATGATTCTTGCGTGCTGCAGTGATTCCCGTCGTTCCTTGAGCAGAAGGGCCAGATCCATTACCGGTGACGCCTCCGGAATCAGATTAAAATAATCCTCATTGAGGCATTTCATCAGAAAATTCTCTGCCTTTTCCAGTTCACCCTGAATCTGTTTCATGCTTATGGTGACAGACGGCACCTTTCTGCTGCAGAACACAGTAAAGATGTCAATTGAATCGATATCGGTGCCATAACTGTATCCATTAATTTTCAGACCTTTTCGCTTATGTTCACATATTTCACCGTCATCAATTTCACCGGCTTCCGTAAGGTGCTCGATCATGATTTCTTCAAAGTGATCTTCCCAAGATGAATCGTCACTATTCTCCAGACCAGCGTTTATATCACGGTTTATACTGGAAAGCAGATCATTAATTTGATTCTGTTGGTCCATAATATCCTTATGTCATTGAATTAATTATTAAACATATTAAAGAAGCCAAGACTTCGATTTTCAGCCGTGCCGGTCACAACACCTCTGTCAAGAAACCGGTTAAACTCTTCACAGGCTGTTTCCGGGACAAGTGCACAGTTATGACAGGCAGCAAGATTGCAGGAATAAGGACCCTGACCGCCATGACTGCCCAGTTCCATACAGACTGGATCAGCGGAACACCACTGTGCCTTCCGGATGGTCTGCTGCAACAGGGGTTCAAACAATTCGGGCTGTCCCATTCGAACGAGCCCTCCCATGGTTCCTTCAGAATCACCTGCAGCCGTGTAAATAAGAAGACCTGCCATTGGGGCATGATCATCACTTGAAAAATAGAGCCGTTCGCGCAGAGATGCCGAACTGTATCCACATTCAAAGATCAACTGATTCATCAACAGATGTGAAAAGGTATGGATCATTATAAATACAGGATGCAGTTCATTAAGAATCCCATATCCGGGCCTGTCACCAGCAGCTTTAAAAAAATTATCTTTTAACTTTTTAATTCTTTTTTCAATCCCGTTACCCTTATCACCTTCCAGCCATTCGGTAAGCGCTGTTCCACTGAATTCAATAAAAAGGCCTTCACCGTGTACCACAGCGGCCGGAAGCCATGATTTTTCATTTTCCGGGGGATTAATCCACAATTGATTCTTCAGATCTGGTGAAACAGGGTCTGTGCCGGGGGCCAGTCTGGTAAAACCTGTAAAAACCCGTGTTTCCCGAAGCTTGTGAATCAGCATGATTTTTGAAAACCAATGTCGAATCCTGTCCGAATAGCGCTTCAAATCAGCACGCCTCGACATCAGGTTAGGTTCATCCCATTCCTGTGTCAAAATTCTGTATTCCTCAAAGCGAAAAGACTTTCTGTCAAAAGGCTCATTTTTCACCGAAGATCTGGCATTCTTTACTTCTGCCGCTGAAGCCACATACTGATCAAGTGCCACGGTTATTTCATCATCGGCATATTCTTTGAAATCAAAGTTATGATTTTCTCTGAATTTTTCGATTATTGTTACCTTATCAACATTCAGATCCAGCAGGGTATCCAGTCTGGCGCTTACATTGGGCCGTTCCATGATATGTATGAGTTCCGCTGTGGTTGGTGTAATACTGGCAGCAGGAGCAGAATGTCCTGGCAGAAAAATGGAACTGAAAGTTTTAGCAAAATAAATATTGGATGCATTTCTCAGCGAGCCCCGTATCGGTTCTCCACAGCCGGTTCCCACTTCGTCATGGAGCCACAGACGCTGGCCAGCACAGTGAAACTCTTCACCGTCAATGCTTAAGTTGGCAGAAGTAATACCCCTCAGTGTATTACTTCTGCCACATTCAGTGCAGATAACTCGAATGCTGTCAAGGGTTCCACCACCGTATTCCTTAAGTATCAAAGCGTCATCACTGCACCCGGGCGAAAATGATTGATGTGCCCATTGCTTCCAGGGAAACTCCATGATATGGCCATGCTCACATACCGCAACGAAACGCACCTGAACAAGAGGAATTTTCCTTGATTTTTTCTGATAGCAGACCGGGCAGTATCTCTGACTGCCTGTACCCTGATAGGTCAGAACTGTTTTCTCCATACGCCCGCAGACTGTGCAGTAATGCCATGTTGGAAATCGGAGGAAAGGAATTGTCATCCCGATATTCGGAACTTCCATGCCAACCTGAGTGCGCCGGTAATCCGGTGGCCGCCGAAGATGATGCACACCGAGAGTCCTCTGGATACGCCACTCATCGTCAATAATGAATTCCTGGATATCCCGCTGTTCGGATTCACTGAACCAGTGATCCAGACCGCAGCACATCAGTGAAATCCCGAAACGATCCGTGTGCATGGAACCCGGACCAAACGGCGCAATAACCTGTGACTGTCTCAGAGGGCCTCTGATTGCCATTATTCTTCCTCCGTATCCAGATTGTATCGGGTAGTGATATCCATCTGACATTCCGCATCAACATTTCGCATGGACATCGGTGTTGCCCATGAAATCTGCTCCATTTCTTTCGTAACCCATGTTTCATATCGCCTGAGCATGCTGTCAGCCTGTTCCTGATTCCTGTACCACCATGTCCGCTGCCACCGGTTGAACTGCCGCAGACGTTTTTCAAATTGTTCCATCACATAATCTTTTTCAGAACCGTCAACGATCTGTACCCTGTCCATAATGACTGCCCTCAACTGATCAACCAGAGCACTGTCAACCTTGTCGGGTTTGACCGCAGCACTGCTGTCCCCAAAAAGACGAAGATATATGGCAAACAGAGCATGCAGTGCGCGATCTACAACAGGCGGTGAAAATGGGGTTACGCTGGAAGGCTCAACACGGGCATACAGCTGGCTGTGAGAACTCTGGAATTTTTCAAAATGAGATCTGTCTCTAGGTTTGGTGCTACTGTAAAGTACGGTGACCAATCCGGGCCGTTCCCACCATTTCCGCCCCACACGACCGGATACCTGAATATACTGGGCAATGTTTTTGGGTTGACCGAGAATAGACATAAGTGACAGCCTGTCGACATCGATTCCCACCTCAATAATACTGGAAGCAAGACACACATCGATAGCCCGGGAATTTTTTCCCGTATATTTCCGTCCCAGTTCTTCCAGTGACTGAGGGATTTCCTCGTTGGTCATGCGGCTGGTCAGTTCCAGCACCCTGTTCAGAAAACGTCTGTCCCTCATACCGTGGCGTGATGCCATTCCTTTTATAGCACCCGGAATATCCGTCTGAAACAGGGAAAGTGCCCCGCCAAGTTCCCTGATACTGTTGAAGAATACAAGCAGCGACCACCAGGGATCACGGTCTTCAGATTTTTCAAAAAGCAGGGTTCCCATGAGCAATGACGAAAAAAGCCGTACCATAAGAGTTTGAATAGATGGCAAGCCCGGGGCATATAAACCGAGGTAACGACGCCCCGGCAACAGCCTTCCTTCAGAATCAGCGGCATATCTGGCGAAAAAGGAATCTCCAGCATCCAGTCCGGGTGGCGGAAACAGTGTCGCCTTCCTTCGGGCGAAAAGGCACCTGACCTGATCCTGATACCTGCGTATCGTTGCGGTTGAGCAGACTATTTTGGGTTTCAACATTCTGTCATCCGTTCGATCTATACACAATTCTTCAATGACTGTTTCATACAGACCGACCATTGTACCCAGTGGGCCGGATATCAGATGCAGTTCATCCTGAATAATCAATCCGGGGGGCTTCTTTTCTCTTTTACCATTCTGATTTAATCCAAAGAGTGATCCAGCTTCCGGAACCCATGCAAGCATTGCAAACTTGTCAACCGTACCGATAATCAGTGAAGGCCTGTTATCGTATATTTCTTCATCAATGACATAAACCGGAAGAGAGTCATGGAAGGGGCATTCTTTGTCAGGACATTTAAAGACAACTGAATTCTTTTTAATTGAATAACCCAGAATACGGGTGGTTCTTCCGATTCGGTGCTGTCTGCCCATCTCCGCCCCGCACCAGGGGCACTGCCTCAGAACAAACGGATTTTCCGCTTTCCCATAGGTTTTCATTTTATTGCATGCAGCGACTGCAGCTGTTCTGCTATTTGGAGTATTTGCACTGCCGACCCATATCCCGATGGAAAATGGTTTTATTCCCAGATCATCATGATCCTGCCGGATTCTTTCCATGGCGCAGAGAAGCCGGCTGGCCCGTTGAAACTGCTGTGTCGTCAGCAGACGGAGCGTATAGCGCATCAAAACATGCACACCGTCATCATTCGAATCACTGAGTCGTCTGTAAAACATGGCAAAAGCGGCCAGCCCCAGATAAGCCTCTGTTTTACCGCCGCCGGTCGGAAACCATATAAGCTCGACATCTTCCCTTTCCTCACAGTCAAGTACGGAAGATCTGAGGGAAGCCAGAATAAATCCTATCTGGAAAGCCCGCCAGTAACCTGCTTTCGGGGGCATGTCAGCAAAATCAACATCTTTATAGGGGGGATTGAATCGGTTCTTCAGTTTCTGTCTGTCAAAATCATGCAGCCTTTTACGGTCACCGGCCAGTTGCTGCATGAGAACAGCTTTATTCGCCAGTCTGAAGGCCTCGGCGGCCAGTTCATCATCTTTGAGATATTCAAGGCCCGCCTTCATACGGAAGGCGCAGGCTTCAGCATTACTCAAATGTCTGTCTGCCGCCTCGTGAAGCTCCGGATCAAGTACTTCTCTCTCATTCTTTTTTACGTCGATCCAGCTACTGTATTCATTAATAAAATCTTCCAGCAGCTGCCATGCGCCGGTTTCCATTCCTGCCAGCGCAGCCATCGGAATCCTGAGATTGCTGCCATCCGCTTTTTTTACATCCGGAGTAATGCTCGGGATTTCATACTCGGGCAGCGGTTCAGCCCGAATATATACCGGTGAGGCAGTGGTTCTGTCTTCCCAGCAGGCTGCGCATCCATGGCCTATGGCATACGTTTTTTTTGCGTTATAAAGAAGACGAAAAGAAGCCCGCTCTTTTTCCTCATCCGTTAATTTTCCCCCTCCGCCTACGGTATTCAAGGCTTCATCCGGATATGGCAGTATCTTTCCACCTCCCGCAAACTGCACGGAAAAACCTGCTTGAAAAAGTGACAGTTCACTCTGATCCGATGCTGAGAAAATCTTTTTCTTTGTTCTGTTAACGAGACAGACCGTTATCAGTCTTCTGTTCGTTCCGTCCTGTTCACGAGAATAAATATCAGGCCGAGAATAACATTCAACGAAAACCTTCAACCCGTTTTCAAATTTTTCCTTATGCGGCTCTGGCAGGAATTCTGTTTTAAGGCTTTTACTGCTGAATGAAATATCACGCCATGAAACAGCCTGTCTAAGAAACCATCTGCGTTTTGACTTTTGAATGGTGACCTCTTTTGACAGATACCGCCCACCGTTGACCGATACAATCAGTGAGGAATCATCAGGCAGTTCGGCCAGAAAACTTACTGCCATGCTGGACGGCTTCAGAGTGCTGGTAAGGGAAAGATCAAAATCGTCTGAATCGCTGATTTCTTCTTCCCGTCTGCCATAACATTTAACTTCTGTATTTTTTTCATCTTCCTCTCCACTGATATTTCCTTTCTGCCCCTCAGTACCATCATTACCAGATGGCAGTACTTCCTCATGCGATATCTGTGGCGGATAGAGAACCCCGATTCCATACCTGTTTACAGGGGTCTCTCTGTGAATTATTTCATCACGGGTTTCTTTCTGTATCCATGGCCCGTCCGCATCCTCCCATTCTTCAAACTTAATTTCCCCTGAGCAGTCCAGACTGTCCCCTGACAGACAGGGCCCGATCATTTCTGAGCGAATAAACTGTATAAATTCTTCACGATTATCAATATGAGGAGAAAGCGTATTCATTTATGATACCCCAAGAATTTGTTTAAGATCAGTACGCACCGCGTCCTGAATAAGAAGAACCAGTCTGGATAATGATCTTGTAACAGCAATGTACAGAAGATTCCTGGACTCGGTATCTATGATTCTGTTAATATCCGTTACAATAATAACCGGCGCTTCCAGCCCTTTGAATGAGTGAATTGTACAGTAACGTATATGACCACTACTAACTAGTCTGAACGGTTTTACCCTGTCTTTCCAGGGGGCCGGCAGACTGGAGGAACAGCAGGTATCTGCTGAGGGGGATAAAATTACTATTTCCGATCCCTTGAATTTTTCTTTTTCTCTAAAATTCAGCAGAACTTTCGCCAGGATATCTCTCTGATGGTCTTCATCATTAAAAAAGATAAGTTCCGGCTTAATATTATCATCCGGTCTTAATATTTTGCAGTAATCGGGGGTGAGACCTCCAAGAAGTGGCGCATAGGCGGCAATTCTCGGGGTGTTTCTACAGTTGATCCCCAGTGTGTAAACAGGAGTTTTCTCGCACCTTTGAATGATAAAATCATTGAGCTGCATTGTTGCTGCTGAATAAATCTGCTGAAAGGCAAAATCACCAAACATATTCCAAGTTCCTGAAGCCAGCCCCCCTGCAAGGTATAAATCAAGGAAATCAAGATAATCAGGTCTCAGAATATCTTGGGCTTCATCAATGATCATGACATCAAACGGCTCAGTCTGTTTCGAAGATTCAGCAAGCAGGGCACTTACGGCCTGTTCCGGAAGGGTAACAGTCCAGAACTCAGAATCAGCTGAAGCAGGGGGCTTTTTTCTGCAGAGATTCAACATCAGTGCATGTAGTGTACTGACCGTCAGATTTTGAAAATCTGTTTCTGAGAATTGGGTTTTAATCCACTGTGCAATGTACCGGTTGAAACACAAAAGCAGAGTCTTTTTTTCCTGGTGAACAGCTCTGCGGGCAGCTTCAATGGCAAGCAGGGTTTTACCGGTTCCTGCCGGACCATTAAAGATCACCCTTGGATTGGTCTGCATGGCATCCAGTGCAATAAACTGTTCACCGGTATATCGTTTCAATTTTTCATGCAAGTCCCGGCGTCTGGCGGCAGGTGTTTCATAAAATTCAAATTCCGGTCGAAGAATATCAGAGATTACACCGCACTGCTCAACATCCGGTTCCGTATCTTCTTTTTTGAACCAGCCTGCTGTTGAGCTTCCAGAAAGAAGGAGGCGTGCCTGATCAATTACGTTCAAAAACATCTGAGATACAGGTCTTTCCATGTAGCTTCGCGCATCTATTACCTGCCAGTCATGCCATTCCGGAGATGATTTTGAGAAAGTGACATAGGGGAAAATAACTGCCGACCAGAATACTACCCTTCGCAGGTCAGGTCGCTTACCGAGGAGATACTTTCTGATACTGTGCATGTTCTCTGCAGCCTGTTTAAAAGGGCCTCTTTTATCACCCGAATTTCTGGAACCATAATACCAGATGCCCCCTTCAACTTTCATGGACCTGCACCCTTTGACTTCCACACAGAGAACTCCCTTCCGGGGGATAATAATTACAAAATCACACTCCCCGGCTACCTGAGACCGGTGCTCGGCAATATCAAGCGAATGAAAGACAACCCAGTTTTCCGTAGCCGGATCATTCCGGAGTCGAAGCGCAATTTCTTTTTCACCCTGATAACGGTAATCCGGCATTACCGGTGGAATCATTCGTGCCATTTGAATCTTCTCTCAATAATGCAGAACTCTATTCAGCTGACTGTATGGTATTTCAACCTTTTCAGCTTGGATTGATTCTATCCTGATTACAGATACTTTCCCTGACAATCCTTTTAGCTCAACATCAATTCGCCCAAATTTTTCCAAATCAGTTCTGCTGGTTTCATTTATTCTGCTGAGAAGGAGGTTGCTGATTTCCCTGCCGGCTTTTTTATGCATCAGATCAATAAGTCTGGCATTTTCCCAATACTCATCGGTCAGATCATCCAGTTCGGAAAAGAGCATGATTGCCTTGAAATCATCATATTTTTTGGGTTTGATTGTATCGCCCCTCTGCCAGTTTCTGACATTAATCTCATTCGCCGTTGGTGCTCCGAGATTCGTAAGAACACCTGCCACTTCATGCAGCGTAGAATATGCGAACAACTTTCGCCTGAATGCTTTTTTCCACGTCTCCTGTTTATTCCTGATTTCATAAGCCCTGTCGCCGAGCAGCAGGTCCGCTACCGCTGTGATTGAATCTCCGCTGCCCTCTGTTCTGACAACTATTGGCATACCTGCTTCAAGTTTATTATTTGATATTTTATGAATTTCAGCCTGAGGGTTAAATACAACGATACGGGAATTTTTTTCCACTTCCCTGTAAATAAAAGTTTCATCCTCGAGCATAAGCAACCAGCACTCGCATATTGACTCGTAATACTCTGAACTGGCAGCTGACGATGCAGAGAGGACTGACTCAACCGGTGAAAAATCCATATCCCGGATATCGATACTGACTTGATCCCTTATCTGATCATTCTTTTCATTGACTTCATCAAAATTTCCGATGCTCACCTGCTGTATTTGAACAGGAACTTTATTGGGTTTAATATCAAATACAGGTTTTGGTTCGAAATCATCCCGAATCCAGTTGAAAGATAAAAAATATAAATCGGTTGCCCGTGGCGACCTCCAGACGAATTCGAAATTTCTGAACCTGTTCTCTGAAAACAGTTTGATTGATCCACAAAAAAATATCCTGTCATAAAAGGTAACATCTTTTAACCTTCTCGGAGTCAAGACCTTCAATTTCAGAGCGGATAACTTTTTATCAGCGTTTATGAAATTTTCTACCAGATGGGCATGTTTCGAATACAGCAGACAAAGGCAATAATCCAGATCGTTGTTATTCATGCATTCAGACTTTATCCAGCGCATGAACGGATTATCCTGTCCATGAAAATCCTTCAGCAAACTCATAATCCGTGAGAGCTGTTCCACATTGTCTGGAAATGATTTTTTACTGTCTTTAAGGGCTTCTTCCAATTGAGCCATCAGCCGATCTGTTATGATTTTTTCTGGTGGCAGGGGGATAGTAGCCAGTTCAAAGCGTACTTTTTTTAATGCCGGTATAATAATCGGCCATATTGACAACTCTTTCTGGTCATCCAACGATCTGAATAGTCTCGAAATATCACTGCACAGTGCCTCAAGTTTGCTGTCAGAAAATCTGACAAAATGCAGTACTGTTTCCTGACTATATAATCTGTCTGCGATATTCAGAGATGGCATTTCCATTATTATTCCCTGAAAGCAACCAGTTCGACTGCAGAAGGAATGCTGTCAACCAGATTCACATCATTCTGACGGTCACAGTATCTTGCCATCAGTTCACTACATGCGCTGGAAAACTGTGGCTCAGTGCAATCGAGAAAAACTATTTCCATACCACTTTTGATATCATCCTGATGGTTCAGATACGCCAGGGAACCGTCATAGATTACAGTTTGAGGGGTATATTGATATAGTTCTTCTGACTTCTGATTACTGAGTATAATCCCTCTGTAAAGATCGAATTCTGACATAAAATTTTTAAATCTGAGAATATGCTGAAAAGAGAATTCAGTATATTCTCCTCCTGAATTTAAATAAAGTTTTTCATGCTCTATCTCGTTCTTAAGATTTGATATATTCCCAAACACGGCATATGAAATTTCAGGTTTGAAAAGAAACTTCAGTATTTCATTTTTCTTTTTATTATAATAATTAATAAGTGAATCAATACCGCTCGTTTCAAATCCAATCTGCCTGTCTGCGACCTCTCTTTCAGGAGCGACTGCTTTTCTTAATTTTACAATATCCGAGCATGAAATTAAGTCTGTATATTTATTGACCCCAGGAACTTCTACTTTTATGAATTCTTTACCTGCTTCATTTATAAGCCCCTTGAACCAGCATCGTTTCCAGCGCTTATTTTCACAAATTAAAAGCGCTTCATTATGTTCACACTTTGACATATAATTGAAATATGCGTTATTTTTTTCATTTTCCTTCATCCTCTTTTCTGCATTTATTGTTTCATACCCAAGAAGAAAAAAAAGGGCTGCATAGGCTCTTGTCGGAAGAGAAAAGCCTATTACCATTTTGCGACTGGTAGTCACCTGCATCGCAGCTTTCTGGCCAATGATGAAAAACCATTCTGCCCAGATCGGAATAAGTTCATAATCATCTTCTTTTTTTCCTTTAACAAATAATTTCGTCCCCCAAGTGAAATCAGATTTGTTATCAGAAATAATACTTTTTATATTCGACACAGTATGTTCAATTGAAATATGAGAGAGCAGGCTCCTGATTTCAGTTGCACAGAAATAAAGGGGGAGAGTTTTCAAAATTGAAGGAAAATTTTTTACAATATTATGTTCCTTAACGGCAATAAAAAATGCTTTCAGATAACGTACAGTTATGTTATTTTTTTTAGGATATCGGCATAATATTCTGTATGATTCTATAAAATTATTATAAACCTTTTCAGATAAATAATAAAAAACGGCATCCGGCAGCATAGTCTTTTTAAACTCTATCAATGAAAATTTTGAATGAATATCCTTTTCCTGAAAGATGTTATCCACTTGGTTCAAAATTTTTAACTTTTCTTGATCACTAAGAAATGGATAATCATCAGGGGAGATTCCCCAGTACTTTGAAACCTGCTTTACAGACTCTACCAGAAGTTGTCTCCATTCACGTACATGTTTTGAGGATAATAAAATAATAAATAATACTTTAAGGCATAATTGTTTGTTTATTCGCAATTGTTTTTCAGTATCAGGCCAGTGCTGCCAAAGAAATTTCATCAAGTATAATAGATTGTGAATTTCATTCTCAACCAGATCTTTTTCTTTTTCTCGAATAACCTCGGAACAACGATCAAGATATCTATCCAGACCGCAAAATATTGAGTTTTCAAATGCGGTGTATCCACATTCGCATATAATTTTATCAAGGTTCCTTTCAGACAACATGATTATTCAGTTTTTTTTAAAGTGCAGTTTCTTAATTAAAAAATGTTTAAAAATAAATGACGCCGAACTGATTAAATCTTAAGTAAAATATGATAGCTCAGCTTTATTTATTTGTCGGCGGCAACCTAAAAAACGTCTATTTCAGACATGTGGAACTATGAGAAATGTGAAAAGCTACAGGTGCAGTTTCAAGCAATAATAAATATAATAGAGTTAAGCTTTTTAATAGCCGTAATGAAAATGAGAGTAATATCACCTTTTACGATCAAAAAGTCAATTTCGAATAATTATTTAAAAGCGGAAAAGTATGAAATGTCAATACCAATGTTCAGAAAGGAAATGAGCCCATAAATATTTTGCTTGATTAAAGCAAAATATTTTGTTCTATCAAAATAATATATCTCAACCATTCGGATAGATATACATGAAACAAAACCCGTTTTACCTCAAACCCATTCCGGCCGAGGCGCCGATCTGCAACCGCATCAGTGAGTTGAAGGATCTCACAACACATGCCCGGAACAAAACCAATCTGCTGTTGTATTGGGAAACATAGTTTCAAATCTTGTATAGTGAATAAAGATGTACATGGTGTCACATCTTGTATAGTGAATAATAAATCAGATGAAACATAGAAAAGGGTGACCCCCAAGCTTGTACTTCCGTTATAGCCAGAGCTATCATCCGTCATATTCCACCTGGCATTCAGAAAATCGAAAATTTCGTCTTTGAATCTTGCATCTCGCAGGTACATAACGGGAAATCCAGTAAGAACACAACGCCATTGCCGCTTATGACCGCTTCGAACACAGGCAGCCGGAGCAGGAAAACGACCTGCTCGAGGCACATTGCATTCTCATGTCCGGTCTGTTGACAGGCAAACTCTACCAAAACCTCTTCCTGTCAACTCAAATAATTCCATTGACGTTTAATATTCCGGGTACTATAATAAGTTCGTAATTTAAGTACCAATATACGTACCTTAAAGGAGGCCATATGTTACAGGCTAAATTCAGCGTCGAAGAAACTCAAGCACAGTTTTTGAATAATTTCAAGGCCTATGGATTTAAGGATAAAAGCGCTATGCTTCGTACGGCCTTAGACCATTTCAAGAAAGAAATGGAACTTGAAAGTCTAAAAAAATCCGCTGACTTATATTCTGAAATTTATTCTGAAAATGATGATCTTAAAGAATTAACAGAAACATCATTGAATGGATGGCCAGAATGACAGTATTGAAAAGAGGTATGATTATTGACGTCAATCTCGATCCGACCAAAGGTTCAGAAACTGGGAAAATCAGACCCTGCGTAGTTGTGACTAATGATGTCTATAATGAAAGAGTCCCTGTTATCCAAGTTGTTCCAATTACTGAATGGAGTGCAAAAAAAACTCGAATAAAAACCAACGTCGAAATTCATCCTTCATCCGATAATGGCTTATCTAAAAAATCTGTAGCTGACTGCTTGCAAACACGTCCAATAGATCACCGTCATAGGTTGGCCAAAATTCGGGGGCAATTGTCATCAGATAAAGTTCAGGAAATCAACCAGGCATTGAAGGTTGTTTTTGAACTGTAATGTGCCGCCCCCTTGCACGGGTTTGGATAAAATAAGTGTGGTAAAGGGGAGGTAGGGGGACGCCCTTAACTTATTAACTTTTTTTTACAGACGCCCTACCCCCATAACAAACGCTCTGCCTGCCCCAGCAGATAGCACAGGATATGGGCGGGGACTTTTAAAAATACGGTATTCAGTCCGTCTACTTTGGTAAGATCGAAATCCCTGTCCCGCTTAGTAACCCAGTATGCCCGTTCGACGTTTTCCAGCCGGCAGTATTCAACCAGGCCACTTGTTTGTCTCAGTCTCGGATGCTCCTGATATTTAACTTCAAACGGAAAGACATACTTCGGGCTTCGGACAATGATATCCACTTCCCTGTCGGTAGCGGCATCGCGCCAGTATACGATTTCCGGTGTATCCCGATAATAATAGGCATACAGATGCCTCAGTACCGTGGTTTCGGTTATGATACCCATATCGTCAGAATTGGTGAGAATTTCCTCTCCCTTCAACAGAACCGCATTGCGAAGGGCCGCATCAATCAGATAATATTTATTGCGGGCGCGCAGGACCTTTTTCCCGCCTGTCTGAGATGGTGGCAGCCGGTAAATCAGGTTGGCCTGCTCCAGCAGCATCAGGTGACCGGATACCGTGGAGGGAGATGTTCCCAAGGCATCCGCGCAGGTTTTATGGGCTACGATACTGCCGCTGTTCAGGCATAGATAAATAAAAAGCTTTTCCAGATCGCTGATATTTCGCACACCGAACAGGGCTGTCATATCACGTTTGAGTACCCGTTCGACCACGTCCTCTCTCAACAGCCGCTGGCATAGGGAAACACTCTGCTGCCGGGCAGTCTCGGGAAATCCGCCCTTCAACAGATATTGCTGAAACAGCGGCAGCAGCATCTTCAACCGGGCTGCCAGATCCACACGGTCTACCGAAGACATGGAAAACAGATCGGTTGGCCGCAGGGCCGGATCAATATCCGGCGCGGGTTCTTCCCGAATATGGACAAACTCAAAAAACGACAGGGTCGGGACAGGAATGGTTATCCAACGGCCCACACCGCTTTCCGCCAGATGCTTCCGGTGGACCACACTGGCCGAACCGGTCGCCAGTATCCGATAATAAGGCTGATGATCCACCAGAAGTTTGATTTCGGTTTCCCATTCACCGGAATACTGAATTTCATCCAGAAGCAGAATGGTCTGCTGACCCGCCGGATGAATCGTATCATGGTACAGAGAAAGAATTTCCCGCAGGCTGACCAGCTTGAGCAGTGGATGATCCAGACTTAGATATAAAATACACCTGGGATGAAAACCCTCTTCGATAAGGTATCGGGCCATCTGAATCAACAACGTGGTTTTGCCGACCCGCCGGGGACCTGACAGCAGCACGGCCCGCTTCAGATTCAAATCCAGCAGATAACTTCGACAGGCCTCAAAGGCAATCCGTTTGAAGGCCGGCACCTCAAATGGACGATTCGCCCACCAGGGATTGAAACCTTGAAGTACACTAAGCGTTTCGTTTTGATCAAAAAAATCTTTCAAAGCCCCTCCAAAACGATATTTTTTGTATTTATATAAAGTATGATTAATATATTTTTGTTATTTATCATTTTTAATGATCGGATACAAGCTTATGCAGTGAAAAAAAGTCACATGTGCCCCGGGCTGTTTAATGCTGGGCGCCCCCCAACTACCAATATATTCACGCGTTCGGGGTTGGACCAAACTAACGTATTGAAATAAAATCAAAGAGGAAGGGTGTCACATCTTGAATAGTGAATAGCAAATCAAGCATTTCGTCATAAAAAAATGAATAATATGTGATGAGATTCAGGCAACTGAGGACTCAGGGGCCCCAGTCCACGGCTTGGACCGGCTATGTCGTAAACTTTGACCGAAGTCATGGCCGGTTCTGATCGATATGTATGAAGCCAGACGGCCAGGCTGTTGTTAAAATTCCGAAACAAATTCCCAGTAATTGTCCGGTGTGATCACCTGCGTTTCGCTCTCGGGATATGCCTTCAGGAATGTTTTTGAAAAACGGGCTTTTTTCCGGGCATTCCATTTGAATTCATAAGCGAACAGTGTGCCGCCCCTTTCTTCAATGTAATCAATTTCCTGCTGCTGTCTGGTCCTCCAGAAATAACATCCGGAATAGATACCGTTGTAGATCAGATGCTTTTTTCGCTCACTGACCATAAAATTTTCCCACAAAGCGCCGGTATCCCGCCTCAGGGCGAGCGGATTGAAATTATGAATCAGACTGTTTCGAATTCCATTATCGTAAAAATAGATTTTCCGGCTCTTTTTCAGCTCATTTCGGACGTTCCGACTGAACGAATTCAGGCGAAACACCACAAAGGCCTTTTCAAGAAGTTCTATATACCGTTGAACCGTTACCGGATCGATGCCCAGCAACTGGGCCAGTTCGTTAAAAGACACCTCAGAGCATAATTGAAGCGCAAGCGCCTGCAGGAGTTTTTCAATCATTTCCGGTTTTCTGATATCCTGGAACGTAAATATATCCTTGAACAGATAACTTTCGGACAGATTGTGCAGAACTTCCTTTTCATCGCCCGGGTGGTTTATGACGTCCGGATACATCCCGTAAACAAGTCGATGCGCCATCAACCGTTTTTCCTCCAGCAGCGAAGTATGCATCATCATTTCTTCGCAGGAAATGGGAAGCAGTTTATATTCAAATTTTCTACCCGTCAGAGGTTCTGAAAGATTATCAGACAGTTCCAGAGCTGAAGATCCGGTAACCATCAGTTGAACATCTTTAATCTGATCCGTTATCAATTTTAACGTAATACCAATATTTTGAATGCGCTGGGCCTCATCGATCAATAACAGACCGGCTTTCCCAATGATGCTTTTCAACTGTGTGGAACTGGGCTCATTGAGAAGATGCCGGATATCCGGCTCATCACAATTCAGAAGCAGTGATTTCCCCTCAAATTGATCCGCCAGATGCTGTATAAGAGTTGTTTTTCCCGACTGCCGTGGGCCAATGATAACAATGGCCTTGCCGTTAAAAAATCTGTTTTTTATTCTGTCGGACAGGATTCTGTCAATCATTTAAAATCCAATTTTTAATGATGTTAATCTAATTATAATATAACTATTTATGATTACGATATCTGAATAGTCAATTTAAATCAAGTTTTGAATTACATATCGGGGGCGCCCTTAACTTATTAACTTTATATGATTTTATAAGGGGGATATTGTTTCGGCTATGTCAGTACAAACCCGTATAGTATATCGTCAAAAAAATTGTCGGGATATGGAATATGCCGGTAGCATGAAATGCGGCTTCCGTGCAAATACAATGCCTTGTAACGGCACGCAGCCTGATATGCTGTTGGCCGGTACGGGATTTGAAAAAAGGGATGACGGCCACGGCCGCCGGTTCAATAGTTCAACCGCCGCTGCAGGAAAAGCGGTGAACCGGGGCGCTGAGATGATGGAAAAGGAAGATTTTCAGCTGATTTAAGTGAATAAGTTAAGAACGTCCCCTACTACTCACATGGGTGCATCGAAGGGTTTTTCGTATCCGGTCAGTTCCACGTAGCCGCGGCCGTTGATCGGCCGTTCGTTTCGGCTGCCGCGGGCCGAGACGCTTCCCTCCCAGTAGGTGACCTTCGTGCTTTCCTCGGTGGTCATTTCCTGGTCCGGCACCGTTGGCGTTATCACCAGGCGAATGGATTCCGGCAGGATGCGTACTTCCCATTTGGAAGGATATACGGCGCGGGTGTCCGAACTGGTCCAGGTGTCCTGCACGGTGATGTCAAATTCAGCGGAATCCAGATGGACACTCTCACCGGAGGGCTTCACGAAGGTACCGCAGGAAGCCGGGCTGTATGAACCATCCTTTTTTCTCAACAGATAGACCATCAGTTCCGAGTCGTCATCGAGCTGAAGACTGAACCAGTCCCACCCCTCCAGATCGGACTCCAGCGGGGCCGAGGAAAATTCATGGTCCATCCAGCTGTCGCCTTCAACGGAAATCTCTTTATCTCCAACGGTTAATTTGCCGGATGTTTTCATCCGGGTCAGCGAATAATAACAGCTGGCACTTTCAGAACGCGCGCCCTTCCGGCTGTAGCCCCGCAGTCCGTGCAGGACCGGTGGTTTTAACGGCGTCAGTGTCAATTCAAATGAAAACGGCTCCGCATATGCCCTGAGCGCATGGGCATCCGGCATCACCTCGGTCGACCAGTTCTTCAGGCGCACCCGAATCCGATCGGTGTCCTGAAACACGCCGGCCATTCCCAGGGCCTCCCGGCACGTCAGCTCGGCGTGATGGTGCACATGATTTTTGATATCCGTCACCGCCGCATGGGCCAGATAAATCTGATCGAACCGCCATGCGGACGCGGGATCCGGCCGATCCGCCGGCTGTCTCGACGATTGGATCGCGCTTCTGAAAAAGGTTAACTGGTACCCGAATTCCCGCCCGTCGGCGCTGCGAACATTTCCCGTATAGTACCACCACTCGGTCCGATAGCCGGGATGGGCGCCATGATCTTCGGGGAATACCAGATCACACGGCCCGGTAATCTGCAGATACTCCTCCGACTCCCCTGCCGTCCCCCAGTCCGGTGCCGACAGGCAAAGCAAAATAATCACCCAGAAAATCAACCGACCCAACTTCATCTATTTCCCCCCCAGGGCCCAACGGGCCGCTCCTTGAGCAAAGCGGTCCTGCTCCGGCGCAACCATCATTTTTCCCGCAGCAACGTCGCCGGAGACCTGCGAAACACCAGATGCATGGCCGGCAGCGCCGACAGAATCGCCGTCAGGATGATCAACGGCACGGACATGAACAAGGCTCCCCAGTCCACCCGATACAGAAACGTCCATCCGAACGACTGGTAATTGATGACATACACCAGCAGCCAGGACAACAGAAACCCGCACATCAACCCGGCAATTTCACCGGCCGTGACCATCAGAAACGCCTCCCACAGAATCATGGACCGAATCTGCCCCCGGGCGGCGCCTATCGCGATCAGAGTATTGAACTCGCGGGTCCGCTGCATCACCAGCACCGCCAGCGTAACCGCCATTCCCATCCCGGCTACCACCAGAGATATAACCAGCAGGATGGTAGTGATGGAAAACGTTTCATCAAATATGTTCATAATGGCCGTCCGCAGCCCCCGGCCGCTGATCATTTCCAGTTCGTCGCTGCAGCATGTCGCCAAACGGTCTTTGAGCGCATCAACCCGTGCGTCCAGGTCCCCGGAGCGATCGCGAAAAAACATCCGCACCCCGCCCCACTTCTCAGGCTTCGAAAGACCGGTCGATGTGATGTCCGGAGCCAACCGGTTAAAATGCTGAAACGAATAATACACAATGCCGCCGTTGGTCCGGTAATCTCGCACAATTCCCGTAATCGGCACCTGCACCCGAAGGTCGTCCACCACGTCGTCAAACATATCGCCGACCCTCAGGCCGGTTCGATTGGAAAAGACCTCCGACACCGCCACCCCTCTGCCGGTCGACAGCATTTCCCGGGCCGTCTCCGGATCGCCCTGAACCCAGAAAAACGATCCATATGTCCTGAACATCTTGAAATCCAGGGTTTCAAATTGATAGGGAGTTCCCGCATAGGTAAGATAATAACGTTGATAGGGCATCAGATCGACATCTGAAGACAGGTGTTTGATCTGTCGAACGGAGTCGATCGACATGGGATCGCGATAGCGGTTGATTTCCGCCATCTTCGGCCGCACGAACAGATCTCCGCTGATGGTCTGGTCCACCCACAACCGGACGGTCTCCCGAAAGCTGTGAACCATCACGGCAATTGACGTAAACAGGGCGACAGCGGTAATGAGCGCCCCGACCGACACCGCGATCCGGATGCCGCTGTCCCTGACGTAACGCACGGACAGACCGGCGGTCTCGCCGCCGATGCGCCGCAGCAGGCGAAAGGTTCGGGTCCCGGCAAATTTCAGGCACCAGGGTGCGGGAAGGGAAAAACCGACAAACATCAGAAATACGGCCGCATAACCGGGAAGGGGCAGACCGGAATATCCGGGAAGACACGACAGGGGCCATATGGCCGCGATGCAGACAGCGCCGATAACGGCAAGCCGGCGGTAGATACCGCTTGAACGGGGGCCGGCAATGTGGGACGTCATCTCTAAAGCCTCATGGGGGTCCACCCGCATGGCTTCCCGGGCAGGCTGCCATGCGGCCGCCGCACAGATCAGAACGGTCACGACAAATGAAAACAGCAGTTCACCGGAATCCAGGGTCAACCGATCGACCTGAATTCGGACAAACAGGGTCGATATGGTCTGAGACACCCCCTTCAGGAACCATTTGACCAGAAAGGTACTGATCGGCAGGGACAGCCCCCACCCGGCAATGCCGAATAGAACCCCTTCGCCCAGAAACAACGAAAACAGCAACCGCGGAGATCCGCCGACGGACCGGATCACGGCCAGTTCACGCCGCCTGGATGCCGCATTCAGGGCGATCAGGCTGTACACCAGATACATGCCGACAAACAGCGATACAAAGCTCAACACCGTCAGGTTCAGCTGGTAGGCACGGATCATGCGATAGCCGGCGGCTCCGGCATCGGTCGGGGAATCGAGTTCGATGTTCCCGGGCAGCCGGTTTCGAATTTCCTGAAGCTGCGTATGGGATACCTGCCGGGTCAACACCAGGTCGACCCGGTCCACAACTCCGTAAAGCCCGGTAAACTCCTGGAAGGTCGATATGTCGGTAACCGCAACATGTCCCCCTTCGATCAGGGAAACGCCGTCGCTTTTCAGGCTTCCGAGGATATGAAATCGTTTTTTCCGTCCCCTGTATTCCAGAACCGGGTCGCCGTGAGAAAATTTTCGCCAAAGGGATTCACCCACGATCAGTGTTCCCGGCCGGGTCATCAGATCGAGCCACATATCGGGTGCAGCCGCCCGGGAAGATTCAATCTGCCAGTCGCGCACCGACCGTTCCAGGATCGGATCGAACCCGATCAACAAAAACGGGCCGGTTTCCGCTGCGTCCGATTGGACATAGGCAGACAGCACCGGGGATGCGCTTTGGACAAACGGCAACTGAAGCAGCTTCGCGATGAGATGTTCCGGGATGCGGCCGCCCGGACGCGCCACGGTCCATTGTGTTTTGCCGTTGATATACTCGACTCCCTGTGAAAAGGCATCGACCGAGGCATGGACCGAGAGACGTACGCCGGTAAAGACCGCCGCTCCAAGCGCAATTCCCAGCAAAACGGTCACGGCCCGTCCGGGATACCGGCGCATATGCCGCAGGCTGAACCGATGAAACAGCTTTAGATAAAGAATTATCCGTCGCATATTGATTCCGCGAGTCTGCCGTCTTTCAGACAAATCCGTACCGTGGCGTAATCATCGGCAAGCGTGCTGTGCGTCGCGATAATGACCGTTCGGTTCCAGCGTCGGTTCAATTCTGCCAGCAGCTTCATGACGGTCTCGCCGTTACGGCTGTCCAGGTTACCGGTGGGTTCATCCGCCAGGATAATTTGAGGATCGTTGATCAATGCCCGGGCAATCGCGACACGCTGCATCTGCCCTCCGGACAGCTGGGACGGCAGATGGTCTCGACGGGATTCAATATCAAGCCATTGGCAATAGTGAAGTGCATCGGATTGTACCTGACGTTCCGGTTTGCCGGCCAGCAGCGCCGGCAGGCAGATATTTTCCTCAACCGTCAGGGTCGGCAGAAGGTTGAAGGATTGGAACACCATTCCCACCACCTGTCTTCTGAACCGGGTCAGCTGATCGGATGAAATCGCATTGAGATCATATCCGGCGACCGACAGGCGACCCCGCGTGAAATGATCCAGACCGGCCAGCAGCGACAATAAAGTGCTTTTGCCCGATCCGCTGTTTCCCTTGATAACAACCATTTCACCGGCACACACGTCCAGATCGATGCCTTCCACCCCGACGACCCGGGCAGGTCCCAGAGCATACACGCGCGTCAGGTCTCTGGCGCTTATGATGGAAGCCCTGGCCGGTTTTGTCATATTGTTTTTCATAAACATAATCGCTGACGCTTAAGGATCGGCCCCTGGCCTTTATCATGCGTTTTGATCAATATGTATTTCTCTGACATTTTGAAATTTCGTAACCAGGGAAAAGGTATCGACGGCCACCTGGATCAACGCGCAGGACGAAGACCGGACAAACGCTTCAAGATAGGGATGCTCGGCCAGATACAGCGTCTGGAACCGATCGTATTGAACCGAATCAGCCTCGCCCGCCCTGCCCGATATCGTCACCGCCGCCGCACTGTGTATGTCCTGTTCCCGATTGGTTCGATTGTCCACCAGCATCGAGACCATCGGATTGGATTGAATATTGGCAAATTTCCGCGTGTTACGGGAAGTGGCAAATACCAGATACCGAAGATCGTCGGTAGAAACAAAACACACCAGGCTGCTGTGAGAACGTCCGCTGCCGTAAGTGGATAACACCATCAGCTTCTGTGACATCAGCAACCGACGAATATCATCGAGAATTTGTTTTTTATCTTGGGGTATTTGCATTATTCGCCCGATCCGATCAGTGGCAATACTTTGTCTACCTTGAAAATGGTCAGAAACAGGGGCTTTTCGAAAATTTCCTGCTCTTCCGGGCAATATCTTCGTCGAAGCGAATTGATCTTTTCCATATCGGTTTCTTCCCGGATCAAGGTCAGAAACATGCGTTTGCCCCGATATCCCGGGCCTTTTTCCATGAACAGGAACGCGGCATTCGGATTGGACATGACATTCGCGTGGGTCAACCGGTCGTTCATGATAAATGCCGCCGTACCGTCCTCCAGGATATGCGGCCGGGAGTAAACGGCAATATCCAATTTTCCCTCTTTACTCGCCGTCGCCAGAATGCTTAACCCTTCGGTCTGCTCGAAATAGTCGTGAAGATCCATAACACGTCTCCTTTCGAAAAATGCCGCTGTGCGGCCTGATTGGTTTTGATCTCCCTTCGGGCTTCAGGATCGGCCATCAGCCATCAGCCACCAGCCACCAGCTTTTTTATACCCTCCAACATCATTCCCCGGGAATCCGACACACATTCTTGGACCGAAGGAGAATCCGTCCGGGGCCATAAGTAACGGGTTTGCCGATGGCCCGGGCGATATGTTTCAGCATTCCCCCGAAAATCCACTTATGGAACGGGTAAAAGGTCATCCAGTAAACGAGACCGGCCAGGCCCTTCGGTAAAAAGCGCGCCATCTGCCGGAGTTCAACTTTTTCCGGTCCCAACGGTTTCAGCCGAAATTCAAGAAGCGCCTCGCCCGGCAGTTTCATTTCCGCAACCAGCAGCAGGCGCTCGTTTTCTTCCACCTCGAGGACCCGCCAGAAATCCAGCGCATCCCCCACATACAGCGTGGAGGGATGGCGACGTCCACGCCTTAACCCGGTGCCGCCCAGAAGCTTGTCCAGGTCGCCCCGAAGCCGCCAGAGAACATCGCCGAAATACCATCCGCGCACCCCCCCGATATGGGTAATCGGTTCCCACACCTCTTCCACCGTTGCTTTCAGATGCACGCGATAGCCGCATTCCAGGATATTCCCGCCGGCATACTGGGCGTCACCGCAATAGGTCCATTCCGGTATGGACAGAACACCGGCATCGGACCATCGTGTTTCCACGAGTTCCTGCTGAATGCGTTCCAGGGCAAGCCGAATGGTTTCCCGGCAGGTAAGCAGTTTCTGCGGCATGATGTCCCGTATACGGTTTTCCCGACATGTGACGTTCACGGACAGGCCCTCGGCCAGAGGACGTGCCAGTGACGCCGGTATCGGCGTTACCAGATGAATCCAGTAGGCGCTCAACCGGGGCGACAGCAGGGGAATGGGGAACACCCATCGTTTCGGCAGACCGGCTTCTTCCGCATAGACATCCATCAGTTTACGATATGTCAGCACATCCGGGCCCCCGATATCATACGTTTGTCCGGGAGCATCATCGGATTCCAGACATCCCTGCAGATAATGCAGAACATTACGTATACCGATCGGCTGGCAGGGGGTATGGACCCATTTGGGCGTAATCAATATGGGAAGTCGTTCCACCAGGTAACGAAGGATTTCAAAAGATGCACTGCCCGATCCCAGAATCATGGCCGCCCGAAGATAGGTTACCGGCACAGGACCCGAACGAAGGATGCGGGCGGTTTCATGACGCGATTTCAAGTGCGGACTCAGCTTGGGATCATTCACATCTCCCAGCCCCCCCAGATAAATAATTTGCTGAAGACCGGCATCGGCGGCGGCCGTCGCCATGTTCCGGGCCGCCCGTCGATCCGCCTCTGCAAAATCGGCATGCCGGGGATTCATCGAATGCACCAGATAATAGGCGGCAAAGCAGTCCTGCAGCGCCCGGCGAAGGGAGCCCAGATCCAGCATGTTGCCTTCCGCCAGTCTGATATTCGGATGCGTGCTCCAGGGGCGTGATTCCATTTTGGCAATGGAACGGCCAAAGGCTTTCACATGATACCCGGCTTCCAATAACCGGGGAATCAGTCGCCCGCCGACATAGCCGGTCGATCCGCTTACCAGCACATATTTTGTCATCTTACGCCGCTCCGGTTTCCGTTATGAGATTCGATTGTTCATTCACCCGACGGCTTCACGGCGAGCCGTGACGGTTCGGGTATTTTCTCCTGTCGTTCCTTCAGCCAGTCGGCCAGTTCCTGAATCGTCTGAGACAACTGATAACGTCCGTCGGCAAATACGCCGAGATCGCCACCGCCTGCCATGGCCGATGCAAACCGGATGGTATTGGCATAAAACAGCCAGGCATCCTGCCATTTTTTTTCCACGGCCTCATCAAAGGGACTGCCGCCGGACCCAAGCCCCCTGGCCAGTTGTTTGCGCCAGATATCGCCCATAATGCGCGTTGCCGCCAGAACCGACGCATTGCTGCTGAGGATGGTGTTGTCATAGCGCTGGAAATGCCCCCGGACCCATCCAGATCCGTGACAGCTGAGACATATGGATTTCATGGCAGTGCGTCGTTCTTCGCGGGTAGCTTCGTCGATCAGCCATTGCGATGCAAACGATCCATCAAACCCCGTGGGAAGCGGCAGATCATCGCTGTTTCGAATGATCGTCGTATCCGGGGACTTTGGATGCGGGTGGGCATAAATCACACCGAAGATTCGCCATGAAAGTCGATTGTTCATCTGATGAGTCCGCTCGGCAACCACGGCCCCGTCGGTATTGGTCAGCAGGCTGATATGGCAGGCCGCGCATGTCGGCGCTTCGAAATCTTCTCCGACGGTCCACGGCACATCGGTAAAATTCCACTGTTTGTTCAGGGATGAAAATATATTGCCGTGCTTACTGGCGGTATAGACCTTGAATGCAGGAACGTCCGGTCCGACATGACACTCCTTGCAGGTATAGGGCTTTCGGGCCGTCTCGATGGAAAACCGGTGCCGGGTATGACAGGCGCTGCAGGCCCCGCGGCTGCCGTCCGTATTGACCCGCCCTACCCCCTGATTAGGCCATCCGTCGATCTGTGGAAAATCCATCTCCCCCAAATCGGTATCGCGGGTCTCGGTGCCGGTAACCGTGAGCTTCGTCCCATGGCAGTAAAAGCAGGCTTCCGCCCGGGTCATTTCATCCGGGGGGCTTGTCGTTAACCGGTCATCCTGCCAGACCGCCTTGCCTGTGATCGTCTGTTCCAAATTATTATAGACCGCATTTTCCGCCAGGTTTTTTTGCGCATGCGACATGATGTTTTTATCGTATTGCTGTGTTTCCACTTTATGGCAGGTACTGCAGTCATCCGGGCTGACCACCACATGGACATCATATCCATTGTGTTCAAACGTATCTGCGTGTTTTTCGGGTCTCAACAAATGGCATTCGGCGCATCCGACCGCCACGTTGGCGAGCCCTTCCGGTATGGATGGACTGGATACCTTCAACCCCAACCCTTTGACCTTCATGGCCGTTGCCGGGGTTAGCATCGCATGCCGCCCGGCATTCCATTCTTCCACTATACCGGGATGGATGGATTCATGGCAGCCGATACACTCCTGGGTGGCCTCACTGATCGGCACTTCATCGCACAGCCCCGTACCGGCAGATATCCATACGCACACGATAACCACTATAATCCATCGACAGTCTCTCATGTATGCCTCCTTTCGGCGGGTAGCTGTTGGCTGATGGTTCGTAGCTGATGGCTGATGGCCTGTAGCTGTCAGACAATTTGATCGTTATTGCAGAAAAGAATTTTACGTTAAATATTTTATCGGCTGACTTTACTGATTATGGATGAATGAACCAAATTTTATATGGGTTAACGAATGGTTAAAACCCTGAATAGAGATAAAGGACGTGGTAAAAAATATCAATTTTCTAATGCTCATCCTACATGCAAATTCTACCTTCATGCAAGAAGTATCTGAATTTCAATGAGCTGATAACACTACCGGCCGCTATTTTCTCAAGCCCACTTGCAGAGTCCCTTGATGCCGAAGGCCGCTCCTTTAGCAAAACGCTCCTCAAACCCGAGGGCGGACACAGGGGTCCGCCCCTACGCCCGTGCAACAAAACGTGCCTCGCAACAGCAACAATATCCCAAACTTTCCCTGCAAATCACGGTTCACCCGATCCAATATTAGCCATAAGCCACCAGCCATTCTGCACCACAAAACATGAACCCAAGAACTGCCTACTCCCTACTCCCTACACCCTACCGAGCCATAAGCCCTTCCACCTTCCTCACATACCCCCGGATATCACACTTTCGCTCCAGCCCGGATGCGGCCATGTACCGGACCATCCCGAAAACAGGACGTTCCTTCCACGGGCGATCGTGCAGGCCGAACACCCAGCCGATTCCTGCATAGGAATTGGGGTCCCGCCCGTCGACAAAATAACGGTTATTCAGTTCCAGGGCCGTCTGCCAGGCCGTTTCAGAAGACTCGGACCATTCCAGGATCTTTTTTCCCCAGTACATGCGCATGTAGTTGTGCATGTAGCCGGTATGCTTCATTTCATTCATGGCCGCGTTCCAGTAAGGATCATGGGTATCGGCGGTCTCCAGACGCTTTTTCGTATAGACCGTTTCACGACGGTCGGTGCGGTGCGTTTCCAGGGTGGTGCGGGCCCACTTCGGCAGGCATTCATAGCGATCATATGCCTCGGAATAGTGTACGAAATTGATCGCCAGTTCGCGACGCACGATCAATTCTTCCAGATACGCTTGTTTGTCGGACGTATTTCCATTCGTTGCGGATTGAATCTGCAGGGCTATCCACACAGGGGAAATCTGCCCGAAATGCAGGTAAGGGCTCATACGGGAAGTCACATCGGTCTGGGGCTGGTTGCGCAGGTGTTGATATTGATCGAAATGCCCGGTCAGAAACCTGCGAAACCGTTTTTTCGCCTCCGATGTTCCGCCCTTGAAAAACCGGGTTACCGGTCCAATCCGCCGGTTGATATTCAGGTCTTTCAACACGGAATCTGCATCGGTCAGATGGATGCTCTCCACATCCATAGATAGCGAACTCTGATGCGGAGCGATTCGAGTGACGGGTTTCAAACATGCGTCGATACGAGAATGAATTTTTCGGCGAATCGTGTGAGCGGCGTATTCAGCTTTGTCGGAAGCCGTCGCCACCGGAACCACCACATCACTTTCCACCTGAACGACCCGACATTCGGCGTAACGGGCGACTTCGGTCCGCCATTGGCTCTGGTGCCGCAGGTAGCCGCGATCACATACGATCGATGCCGCCTGTTTCCCGATCTCTGAAATGGTTTTTGACGGATGCCCTTTCCGGACAATCATTCGAATACCGAGTTTTTGAAGGGCGGCCTCGGTCTCGAGAAGTCCTTCCAGCATGAATGCATAATGACGCAGGTTGGCCTCGGGGTAGCGCTCGAACAGCGCAAATCCGACCACCAGAGGCTTTTTCTGCTCGTTGGCCTGCCGGACCGCATACTCCAGCGCATGATTGTACTCGGCCCTCTGGGACTGCTGCATCCAATACAGCACAAACCGCCCGTCCCTGACGGGCGCATCATTCAATACCTGAATACGGTCGGATTGGATCATGATTGATATGGGACTATTTATAATCTATTTTTGGAGGGTTTGTTCCCATCTTCCACAGTGGCGCTCTGCCGGATTCATCCTGCATCCCACAAATATGCCGAGCTTCTCTGCTCTGCGATCAACCGTTCGAGCCCCTCATTATTTTTTTCTCACGCAAAGCCGCAAAGGCGCAAAGAAGCTTAAACAGTATCCACATCGCCCCTGCACCCTGCACTTTATATCTATTTACCGCTAACTTTCCCCAACCACCAGCCATCAGCTATCACCCACCAACCACCAGCCATCAGCTATCACCCACCAACCACCAGCCATCAGCTATCACCCACCAACCACCAGCCATCAGCTATCACCCACCAGCCACCAGCTATCAGCTATCACCCACCAGCCACCAGCTATCAGCTATCAGCTATCAGCTATCAGCCATCAGCTTTTTCAACTCAGTCCTCAGAACTCAGTCCTTTACCCTCAGCACTCAGTCCTCGATACTCGTTACTCGTTACTCAGTCCTTTTTTCCGGCCTTTATTTATGATACACAGCAATATTGATTTTAATCAACGATTTTAAGCAGGTAGCCCATGAAACTGTCCAACCGGAAACTCAAATATATTCGCCGCAATGCGTCCGTCAAATCACCGGAACAGATTGCCGAGGATCTCGGCATCCGGGAAAAAGATGTCCGAAAAGTGCTCGAAGCGCGGGATGAAGCGTCCGGAAGCCGTCAAATCATCAGAATCCTGGACCGGCTGTTGACAGGATGCCCGATTCTGATGGTATTTTTTGCTCCGTTTGTGTTTAAAAACGGTATTTATGATTTCGCTAACCTGCCCCAGCTTGCCTTCATTCAGATCGGTGCCGCCGTGTGCCTGGGACTGTGGTTTTTCCGGCAGACAATGGCCGATTCCCGCTCCATCCTAAAGGTTCCATTCCTATGGCCGGTGCTGCTGTTCATCCTCTGGAGTTTCCTGTCGCTGATCTGGGCCTACAATCGGTATGAGGCGCTGATTCCGGCCATGCACTGGACTGCCTCGGCTGTCATGGGCTTTCTGGTGCTCGTCAACTTCCGAAGCGATCGACACCGCAGGCACCTGCTGACCGCGATCGTGATCTCGGGCGGGCTGACGGCCATGCTGGGCATTGTCCAGCACCTTTTTCAATGGTCACCGGTGCCGCAGGTGGCGGCCCCGGCAGCGGTATTTGCCAACAAAAACATGGCCATGCATTTCATCGTTCTGTGCTTTCCGCTTTCGATCGGCATGTTCTTTACCGCCCGTCAAAAGCCCCTGATCTGGTTGACGGCGCTGTTTTCGGCACTGATGATCGTCTATGCGATTTACGCGCAAACCCGTGCGGCATGGGTGGCGATCTCCGTTGAAATCCTTGTATTGGCTGCCCTGATGTTCCGGGACGTTTCGTTTGCCGGCGATACCCGGACAGGGTCCCGGCAGAAAACCCCGGCCGCCGTCACCGGCGCGGTTCTTCTCTGCATATTGATCCATCTGGGCCCGGGGGGATTCCGCTGGGCATTTTCCGATTTGAAATCCCACACCGCCGCGATTTCGAACCCAACCGCGCCGGCGGATACCGCTCCCCTTCTCTACTCCAGCACAGCCCAGCGGCTCGATATCTGGCGAAACACCCTGGAAATGATCAAAGACCATTTTCTGACGGGCGTGGGGCTCGGCAATCACAAAGTATATTATCCCCTGTATCACCGTCGGGCGGTCGTGGAAAAAACCTTCGGGGAGGCCGCTCAACTCCGAAACGTTCACAACGATTTTATCCAGGTAGCTGCGGAACTGGGCGTCATCGGCATGGCCATGCTCGCCTGGCTGGCCTGGATCGTTATGCGAATGACATGGACGCTGACGTCATCAAACCGCCCCCGGGAGCTTCGAATCACGGTCCTGTCCGTCACAACAGCCCTTGTCGGATTTAGCGTCAATGCATGCTTCAGTTTTCCTCTGCATCGGTCCATTCCGCCGCTGGTCGTCCTGATGCTGATCGGGCTTCTCGGCTCCTGGTATGCAGGCGGTACGGCCCCATCGCACACCAACCGCCGGCCCTTGATCTGGATCATTGCCGGCCTGATGGCACTGACCGTCGGCATCGGCCTGGTTCGCCATTATCATGCCGCCCTGAAGTGCGATCACCATTATTTGAATATCACCCGTCTCGAAAAACAGAAAAACTGGGACGCCGTGATCTCGGAAGCCCGCCGGGCCGACCGCCTGAATCCCCAACGGGTCCAGATCCTGTCGTACATGGGACGGGCCCTGATCGAAAAAGGCAATAACCGGGAAGGCATCGATACGCTGGAAAAAGTCGTCCACGCCTACCCCCATCACATGAACGCCCTGCTGAATCTGGGCGTTGCCTACAGCAACCTCAACGATTTTGAAAACGCCCGCGAAACCTTTCAGAAAGTGCTGCACATCAAGCCGGATTACGCCAAAGTGCACAACAATCTGGGCAACCTGTACATAAAGCAAAAAATGCCCGATAAAGCGTTTGAGGAATTCAAAACCGCCGCCCGGCTCGACCCGACCAACAGCTATATTCATTTCAATGTCGGTGTGGTGGCCATGCAGACGAAACAATTCAGTGAAGCGGCCGAGGCGTTTGAAAAAACCCTTGAGTTGAAACCCGACTGGGACCAGGCGCATAAATACCTGGGCGTCATGTATTATCAGTTTCTGAAAAGACCGGCCGACGGGATCGTGCACCTTAAAAAAGCGTTGAAATTAAATCCGAAAATTAAAGATGCGGAGAAAATGCGCGCGATAATAAAAGCTGGTGGCTGATGGCTGTTTGCTGATGGCTGGGGAAGGAATGCAGTATGCAGTAGGGAGTAAGCAGTGGGCAGTGGGCAGAAATCAATATAGACAGGTAGAGTAGACTCGGCAAGGTTATACTGTCACAAAAAAACAGCATATAAGAGCACGGCATACGTTCCGGGCGTAGGGGCGGACCCCTGTGCCCGCCCTTCATCACAGCAACTAAAAACCGACTTGAGATTATAAACGGCAAGCCGGCGAATGCCTCCTCACGACTCCCGACTCACGACTCACGACTGATGACTCACGACTTTTCTTCAAAAAAAACCCCCGACAGCCAATATGTCCCTGTCAGGGGCCATTTTCCATGTTTTTAATTCAGCGCCGGCACTAAAAATGGTACGACACGCCCAGCAGCAATTCCGTAAACCGGACATGGTCCACATTGCCGAAACCGGTCACATACGCCCCTTCCAGGCCGATGGAAAACTCATCCGTCATATAATAATCCACACCGGCGCCGCCGCGGGCGCTGAGTCCGTTTTCTCTCGTATCGTTTTCGACACCTGCATACCGGATTTCCTCGTTGGCGCTCATCACGCCGAGTCCGGCCGTGACATACGGCACCCAGGTATCGAACGCCGGGCAGGTCAATTTGGCGTTCACCATCACATTCATCACATCCAGCTCATCGCTGACGCCGTTTGAATCGATTTCAAACGCATCGACAAATTCGTACATGGCCTCAACGCACAGCAGTTTATTGACCACATAACCGGCTTTGAGCTGAACACCCCAGGAATCGTCAAACCCGTCGAACGATAACGGTCCGGTGAATTTGTCCCGGGTCTGCTGCTCATCCAGATTTTCCAGTGCATACAGAAAACTGAATCCTGCATAATATTTCGTCTGATACGCCGAAGCTGAACCGGTAAAAATCATTACACAGGCCACCGACAGAATCACCGCAACGATCTTTTTCATAACCTGTCTCCTTTTTCGAATCTTGAACTGATTAACATTTTGACAAGCCCGGATAAAAGGGCATGATGACAAATCCAACACCGCTGTTCGAACCGCACAGCGATTCCTGAACGCAAAAAGGGCCGGCCCCTGAAGAACCGACCCTTTTTTGATTATATTACGTATGGTTTCAGTTCATGCGTTTCCTTCGGATTGCCACGCCGCCGAATGTCAGCAGCGCAAGCACTGCCGCGCATACAGCCAGCGTGCCGATCAGGCCCGTATGAAGCATCATGTAGCTGATACCTACCGCCGGGAGCAGGGCTACGCGAACCACGGCCCGCAGGCTGTCGTGATCGGCGATAAAATCCGCTGCCGGGGGAGAGTATTTATAATAGGTCTGAACGAATGCATTGCCCAGTTTCGTGGGCAGCAGGTACACGTCCCTGAATTTTCTCAGGAGCGATACATGCTTTTCGAACGGGGACCCGAAAGCCGCCGTTGCGATGAAGCAGTTGCTGCTGCTGTCGGAGGTCAGACCAGAACCCGAACTGCTCGCTGCCCCACCTACACCAAACGCTGAGAGATGGTTGACCCAGAATGTCACATAGCCATTCACATAATCGATCGGCAGAATGATCTGGCTTGCCGGGACCGCTGTAGCGTTCCCTGCAACAAGATCTGCAAGAGTATTCGCCTGATAAATTACATAGGTTCCTGCCTCCAGCGTGCCTGAGGTTACAACCGTCGGATCAAACGTCATGGTAATTTCAATACGCTGAATATCCGTGTTATCAACCTCTTCTCCGCTTTCGCCCGTCATGACAACTTCAATAATTTCCGAACCGGTAATTGTTGCGGCTCCGGCATCGCTTGCGTCTGCCTCAACGATCGTAAGCGTGACGTTACTCAGGATATCGCCCGTAAGTCCGCCGGGCGGCAGATTCACGTCCGTGTCCCCTGTAGCCGAAGACGCCGTTCCTCCGTCCACGTTCGGGTCTGCTATAACCGTCGGGGTTGGAGCCGTAGCAGATTTTACGTAAGTCCAGGTCGTTGTCGCCTTGTAATCGGTGTCAACGTCCCTGTCATCACTCACATCTGCATTGATGGTAATGGTAAAATTCTCATAGCCCGAATGGGTGAAAGACCACGTATTTGCACCTTCGGCTGCAAACACGTCAAGGACTACAGCCGCGCCGCTATCATCCAGTACGCTGATCTCTGTTGCAGTACCGTCAAATTTAAACGGAACCAATCCGGCTTCAGCCGTTATCTTCACCAGAACCTGATCGTTTTCCAGGTCTGCATCAGAATCTTCTGGAATTCCGGTAACGGTAACGATTGTCACCGGGTTCAGACTGATATCGGCATTGGCATCATTCAACGCAATGTTTGTAAGGACTCCCAAACCGGCATCTTCGTTGAAGATGTATCCCGTTCGCTTAAATTCAACGGTATAGGGACCGGTCGCAGCATGTTCATCAGGCACAGGCAATCTGTATGAGCCGTCTGAAGGATCGGCCAATACGGTAATGATGTTCCCGTCACTATCTTTGATATAACCACCGGCTGCCGTTTTTGCCTGAATTGCCACCGTTCCCGACGCATAAGGTACCGGATCGCCGGTCAATGTAACAGTGCCGTCAATATTTCCGCTACCTGCAGCTAAAGCTTCAAGAATGATATTGCCGGCTTCTATCTCATCGCCCGTAACGATTTTGTTAATGTACCCGTCCTTCCAGATAAAGAACTTGTAGACCACTCCGGTTTTAGCCAGGCCTGTGATTGTAAACTCACCCAGCGCATCAGTCGTTGCCGTTTTGGCAGCATCGCTGGTACAGGTCACTACCGCACCGGCAATCGGAACATCTTCAGAATCAACCAGCTTACCGGTATAGGTCAGTTGCGGGATCACCCTGAAAATACCGGACCAAAGTTCATCGAGTTCCGCATCGACCAGACGTTTCACGTCAGGATCGGTATCGTACTGATCCTTATCCAGAGTTACCTTCACCCGGAAAGATGCCATCACATCGATGCCCGCAGTAAAGTTAAAGACATTGTCGGCATCCGTCGCGATAAGATCCGTAAAAACGCCGCACGCTGCTTGCGTCACCTCGACGCCGTTAAGATCAAGGGCACTGTAATTGTATACAGTTGAAACAGGTCCACCGGTTACGGTATACGTGTCCGTTACCTGGTTGTCATAATAAGAACCCGCATCTTTAACAGCAACCCCGGCAAATTTCGCAGCAACGAATTTCATCGGCACGCGAACCTTCAGGGTTGTCGGTGCCAGACCGGGATTGTTCTGATCGACAAGTGTCACCGTGTATATTCCGGCGCCACTTGCGGCAAAAAGCGCATCCGGATCTACCGTAAGCGATGCCGCCGTCACGGTAAGGCCTATTTGCGCATCATTCCAGTCGGTTATGGTCCAGTCATAGGTTCTGGACGTATCCGCCGCTGACAGGGTCGTTGTTTCACCGAGTTTCAAGAGCGGATACGTGGAGGGCGTACCGTCCACATAACCGGCCGGTGTCTCGGTGATCACCATACCCGGATAAACGGTAACCGTCGCTGTACCGACAATTCCGTATTGATCCGTTGCCGTAATGGTAGCTGCCTGCGGGGCAGTCACAGCCGCCGCCGTAAACAGACCGGTCGTTGCGTCAATGGTACCGGCATCAGAATTACTGCATGTCCAGGTATAACCATCCGCTTCTTTACCACCCGAGGCGTCAAAAGTCTGACTCCCGGAAGCATCCAGACTTGTGGTTGCCGGAGTAACGGTAATCGGGTCTACTATTTCGATCTGAAGCGATTCAGCGTCAAATCCTTCCCCTGCGGCAAAGGTACCGTAGGACGCATCCCGCACCTGAATATGACAGAAACCCACCGCCACCGGCGTAATAGCGCCGGTATCTGCATCCACTGTAGCCACGAGGGTATCATCACTCTGGAACTTATAAGTTCCAGTTCCTCCTGCTACTGTAACCCCTTGAGTCGTATCACCAATGGCAATGCCGATGGCCTCCGTCGGCCAGGTAACCGCAAGAGGTTTATAGATATAAATATCGATTGCGTCATTCAACGTATCGGGTTCATTTACGTCGGTGAGCGTCAACGTATCTTTCTTGAAGTTTTCACCCTCACCAGGAGCAATGCTCGCCGGGGCGGAATAGCCAACCTCATCCGCACTTGAGGTCGTTCCGCCGTTGATTGTCCCAACCCCGCTCAGCACCCAGCGATAATTACCTGATGTGCCTCCAGCACCACTAAACGTAGCCGTATACGGGGTGGAGCCACTCGTTACGAGATGAACGCCGGTAGCTGAATCGTAATACGGAGCCAGGGGGGCCTCTACCTGAATTGAAAAATTCACCAGAGTAAACGTGACGGAACTCTGAGTCAATGCACCTGAATCTGCCGTCACCATAGTCGTCTGAGGCGGATTAGCGATAGTTCCCGCCAAGGTGGTAATGGTTGCCGTAGCAGCGCCTGCCGCATTGGTTGTAAGTGCTGTTTTGTCAAGCGCCACATAGGTTGAATCACTGACCGTCAGCGTTATCGCAACGCCTTCGGAAGCGACCGTGTTATCATAGGCATCCAGCAATTGGGCCGTCAATATCGCATTGCCTTTTTGATCGCTTGCCAGGGTCGTTCTGGTTGCTTCCAGTGACAGTTTGGCGGCAGCTGCCGAATTTACCGTAATGTCGGACTGGGTACCCGTAACCGTACCGACTGATATATCGGTTGCAGTTACTGTCTGTTCACCGGACGTTTTCATCGTAACCGCGGCGGCAAACGTTTTTGTGCCGCTGTCGCCACCCGTAAATGTGTAGTTTCCGGGAAGAACGGCATTCGTATCAGATGATGTAAACGCAATGATTCCGGTATAACCGGTGGCGATATTCCCGAACTCATCATAGGCCGTGACAACCACGTCACTGGCGGTGCCCGCCGTCACAGGATCCGTGATGCCCGTCACCGTCAACGTCGCGGCCGCTGCCGGATTCACCGTAACTGCACTCTGCGTACCGGTAATTGTACCCGTTACCGTATCGGTCGCCGTCACCGTCTGTTCGCCAACAGTCTTAAGCGTCAGTGTGCCACTGAACGTTTTTGTACCATTGTCAGCTTCAACAAATGTGTAATTATCGGGAAGTACGGCTTCCCCGTCTATTGAAGTAAAAGCCACCGTTCCGGTATAACCGGTAGCGATGTTCCCGAACTCATCATAGGCCGTGACAACCACGTCACTGGCGGTGCCCGCCGTCACCGGATCCGTGATGCCCGTCACCGTCAATGTCGCGGCCGCGGCCGGATTGACCGTAATCGCACTTTGAGTAGCGGTAATCGTACCTGTTACCGTATCAGTCGCCGTTACCGTCTGCTCGCCGGCCGTCTTGAGTACCACTCCGCTGATGGTCTTCATACCGCTGTCACCGCCGACAAATGTATAATCCGCCGGCAGAACGGCCTGACCGTCCGTAGTGGTGAATGTAACGGTACCGGTATATCCCGTCGCAACATTGCTGTAAGCATCATAGGCCGTAACAATCACGTCACTGGCCGTTCCAGCCGTTATCGGATCCGTGATACCGGTCACTGTCAATGTCGCAGCTGCAGCAGCATTAACCGTAATTGCACTCTGAGTGCCCGTAATCGAAGCCGTTACCGTATCGGTTGCCGTCACCGTCTGTTCGTCAGCTGTTTTTAACGTAATACCGGTTGCAAATGTTTTTGTGCCGTTATCACCCGGAAGGAACGTATAATTTGCCGGCAGAACGCCCTGGGCATCCGTTGATGTAAAGGTAACCGTTCCGGTATATCCCGTCGCGATATTACCGTGAGCATCGTAGGCAGTGACGACTACATCACTGGCGGTTCCCGCCGTTACCGGATCGGTGATGCCCGTCACCGTCAAGGTAGTGGCGGCTGAAGCGGTAGCCGTTGCACTAACGACAGCATTTGGATAACCGTTGAGGCTGACGGTTATCGTCTGTGCACCGGCTGTGGTACCTAACGTCCAGCTACCGGTTGTCTTGCCCTCGGAACCTGTTGCAGTAAAAGAAAGAGTTCCGTCTCCGGACGCCGTCGGCGTTACACCTGAGACAGCATTTCCGTAATCATCGATTACCGTGATTTCGATTGCGGTTGAAAGTGCGGAATCAACGATTCCCGTCTGATTGTTTCCGGCGGTAACCGTCATGTTGCGCTGACTTGCCTGAAGCTGAATATCCAGATTGCCATCGGTTGAAAAGGCTTGAAACGCATCGGCTGTCAAGGTAGTGGAAGTGCTTCCAAACTCAAAACCCGGATCTCCCGGACTGCCAACCTGTATATCAACGGAAAAAGTATCACCCTCTTTCCATTGAACGGCAAAAGTCCCCATTACGAAGGTTATCCCCCCGTTTGAAGGGTCGTAAGAAATAATACCTTTTGGATCCGTACCGTTTGAATAGGTTGCGGTTTCATTGTTGGCATCAGTAGCAACAATCGTTATGTCAGCACCAGCTGGAAAGCTGGCATCTGATTTCTGAACCTTTGCTACAACCGTCTTAGGAGAATTTGCCGCCCATGCCGATAACGGCAGCAATAAAATCATAAAAACGGCTGTCATCCAGAATAATGGATGTTTGAATCTGTGACTCATATTTATTTCTCCTCTTTATTATAATTATGGCTCATAAGTAGTGTTTTCGGAAACCTGAACAAAATATCCTTGGGTGGTAATGGAAAGATTAAAATCGCCCATGGTGAATCCGCCTCCCACATTCACATAAGGCGTGGAATACCTCTGATTTTGCTCATCCCATCCAAATATCTGTGAAACCGTTATTCCGCAGGAGTTTACAAGTTCCGCATCCAGCTGTGCTGAAGTCGTTATCGTGCCGGACTTGCCATTCGGAACAGCCATCAGGTTGAGACCTTGATAGAGATTCATGCTTGAATAATCATTTCCATTCAGATTCAGGTTCGAGGAACCATCTGTCTGCACAAAATAAGCTGAACCCGGTTGCAGATTAAAATCGCCCATGGTGAATCCGCCTCCCACATTCACATAAGGTGTGGAATATCTCTGATTTTGCGCATCCCATCCGAATATCTGTGAAACCGTCACTCCTGGGTTGGCTGATATAATGGCTGCATCCAGTTCTGACGCCTTTGCAATCCCGGTTGAAGTCAGGGGGAAAGGCACCAGATTCAATCCGCTTGCATACTGGTGGCTCATGGTATACCCGCCCTGAGCATTGAAGGTAACCGGAGATCCGGTCAAACCGTCAACCGATGCAGTAACGGTGTTGGTTGAAGTTCCGGGAATAAAATATACGGATGCCAATCCGCTTGAATTTGAAAGGGCATCTTTTGCTGAATCGCCTCCCCTGAATGTTCCCGTCCCCTCCGTAACAGCAAAGGACACCGTCACATTTGCTTTCGGATTGGCGTAAGTATCGGTTACTTTGACCACAAAGGGATTGTCCAATTCAGTATTTGAAATACCCTGCTGGTTGTTACCCGACTCATAAGCTATGGTTGCCGCAGCACCGGCCGTACCGGTAACGGTAAACGTCCGGGGTGAATTTTCAACGGAAACGGAGGACTGGCCCCCATTATTCAGGTCACCGTCGTCATCGATCTGCGTGCAGGTGGCGGAAACCGTGTAGGTGCCGGCTTTCTGGCCCACGAAGAACGGTGCCGATGCCGTGCCGTCGACGCCTGTAACGGCGGTATAACCCGTTACTTCGTTCCCGGCCGTTACCGATGCGTCGGAAAACGACCCTTTGACATAGCTGTCCGTATTCGGGTCCGCCGTAATGGTAAACGTCACAACGTAGTTGGCAGCGCCCACACCGCTTTCGGTCACTTTGACCACCAGATTCGATGCGGCCGTTCCAACGGTCACGGACTGGGTGCCGCCGGAGTTTACGATCATCGATGCCGCCGACACGGTCGCCGTCGCGGTGGCCGTCACCCCGTTGCTGTCGGTAACGGTAATCACGGCATTGCCTGTAGAGTCTCCGGCAGCCGTGAACAAACCGGTCTGGTCAATTGTCCCCGGTGCGCCATCGGACAGAGACCAGGTATACGGTGACGTACCGTATTCAACGCTGAACTGTCTGCTCTGGCCCTGGGCCACGGTCGCCGTGGCAGGATCGATTGTCAGTACGGTCACCGTGATGGTCGAAGAGGTGGCGGTATTATCGGTGCTGTCGGTCACGGTCACTTTGCAGGTACCGGCACCGACCGGGGTCAGCACGGCTTTTGCATTGTCCGACGGATCCTCGGCCAGTGTTGCGACGGTCCCGGCGTTGGCAGACGCCCCCTCCGCATCAAATTCGGCAATCGACCATGTATAGGAAGGAGTCCCTCCTGTCGCCGAGAACGTCAGCGTCGTTCCCCTGGTAACCGTGGTTTTGCTTGCGCTCACGGAAAGCGCTTCCACCGACAGATTGATCTGGTCCGTGGCCTGGCTGGTATTTCCGGCATTGTCCTTGAACTGGACATACACCGTCTTGGTGCCGTCTCCCGACGTCAGGGTCCAGGCTTTGGATGTGGCATAACTTTCCCACTGGCCGGCGCCGTAAGCGGTATTGCTGATATTCATCTGGGTGGCATTGGTCGCTCCCAGGGTCAGCGTCACGTTGATCGAATCCGTGGACGACGCCCCGCCGCTGATGGATACCGACGGATTTTTGGGCGCCGTATCATCGATATAATAAGGTCCCCTGGTTGTCTGGGGCCCCCAGACATCTTCTCCCGTAGAGTCGTCGAGGAACACCGCTTTGACATGAAAATAATAGGCGATGCCGTCCTTGCCGGTATAGGAAGCACTGTCGGTACCGGTGGTGGATGAAGGATATACCTTTTGCTCCAGGACCGTATCGGAAGCACTGGTGCTGAATTTGAAGTTATACCCGTAAAGCGTCGCATTCGTATACGTCGCCGCGTCCCAGGCCATGGATATCACCGTGGTCCGGGATTTTGAATCCACCGTTCCCAATGTATGACTGGTGCTTTTGAGATTCTTGACTTCACCGTCGGCCGCAAGCGCTACCTGCCCCGCGCACAGGACGAGACAGCACAGCAGTGAAGCGAGCCAACCCCATCGAACATACCTGTGATTCATAATGTCTCCCAAGCTGATGTTTAAACCTGTTTATGTTCCAGACCGGGAAGCAGCCGTCTGTCGTCGCCCGCTTCCCGGCCTTCTGTCCTGATGGTTTTCAGATCTGATTCAAGATCAAGTTTACGAAAACCGTCCGGAACCGGAATCGAAATTCCGTTCCCGGACAGTTCGTATTCCTTCATGTTACGGAGCCGCCAGCGTCAGCTTCATCGTCATGGCATCTCCACTGTAAACGACGTCCGCGGATGTCCTGGCGGCAGCCGCCTGAGTGTCGGGCGTATCGGCATCGTACCAGGCGGCGGTGTATCCTGTTTTCTCCGCCTTGATATTATACCCGTTGCTGCCGTCCAGTCCCTTGATTTCAAACGTGCCGTTTTCATCGGTGAACACGTTGTTGATCCAGACGCCGTTGTTACCCGTCCCGGCGTCATAGAATTTCACCTTGACATTGGCAAGGCCGGTACCGGCGGAATCCGTAATCGTCCCGCTGATGGTATCACCGTCGGTCAGGCTGAATTCAAGGTTGGCCGTGCCCGTGCTGAGACCGCTTCGTGACATGACGGCCAGATTTTCCGGATATACGGTCACCACATAATCGGTCACCGTCAAACCGGTCTGGGTTTTTTCCAGCAGTCCGGACAGGGTAAACGTTCCGTCAGAGGCCGTAACCGCTCCGGACCAGGACTGTGTGGATTTGGACCATGCTTCCACCCACACACCGGCCCTGGGAACCCCTTTATAGACAACAGACCCGGAGATACTGCCTCCATTGGACAGGGTAAAGTCCACACCCGTTGCCCCGGCAGATACCCCGGCCCGGGATTCATCCGGATACCCGGGGGCCCATACCCAAACCTGGTAGTCGGAACCGGTGCTCAACCCCGTGATGGTGTAAGCACCACCGGCATCCGTAGCAGCAGATCCCCAGTCACCGGTGGTTTCGGACCAGGCATCCACGTAGACACCCGATATACCGTTTCCATCCGCATCCGTTACCGTACCGGTGATACTCAATCCGGCATTGAACTGGAATGCCATGGGAGTTTCTGCGGAACTCGATGCACTTGTCAGTGCGGTATCGAGCTGTTCTATCTGTTTATAGTTACCGGTATAAGGCCAGATATAGATCTGATACGTACCGTCGGTCAGTCCCTTGATGGAAAAGGTGCCGTCCGCGGTCGATACCTCGGCCCAGCCGTAGAAGGTATCGTTCCAGATATCCACCCAGGCACCGCCGACAAAATCGGAATTGTCCGGGTTGGTTACCTTGCCATACAGGGTAAATCCCGTGGTCAATGTAAAATTGACCACATCACCCGCTGATTTGCCGGACTTGCTCACCATCTTGTAATTGGTTTCCGGCGGCGGATATGCCGTTACGATATAGTCATTGATGGTCTGACCGTTGACGGATTTCATCAGACCCGTGACCTCGTAGCGTCCGTTGATATCCGTCATGGCGCCCATACCGAAATTCTGGGTCGGTGAATACACGTCGATCCAGGCATTCTGAAGGGCCCTGCCGTTACTGTTGGTAACGGTTCCGCTGATGGTACCGCCCTTGGTCAGCAGGACATCGATCCCGGTCCGGTCGGACTGGGTTACATCGACCAGCGTCGCATTTTCCCAGATGGGGGTGGAACCGTTTGCACCGTAGAATACGGACGGATATCCATCCTTCCATACTGACACGCGATAATCCGAGGCCGCTGCCAGGCCGGTGACGGTATACGCACCGCTGGCATCCGTCATGGCGCCGCCCCAGGACATCTGGGTATCGGACCAGGCATCCACCCAGATGCCTTCCAGCAACGGGTTGGGTGCCGTAACGCCTTCGATGGAGATGGTTCCGGCAATCGATTTTCCGGTACTTACCGCAAAGTCGACTCCCTCAACACTTCCACCGGTGAGATCCACCAGCTGGGCGTTATCCCAAACGGTGGTTCCGCCGTTTTCCGTATAGAACAGGGTCATGACATTCTGTCCGGTCAGGTAATTATACCCGTTGACCGACACACGGTAGTCGGACACCGCATCACTGAGGCCCTTGATCGTATAGTCATACGTACCGGTCACCTCATTGTACAGCGCTTCCACACCACCCCATGAATTCGAGGTGTCTGACCAGGCATCCACCCAGAAGTTCCATCCCGTACCGCTGATGCCGCTGATGGACCCGGAAATCGTGGTACCTTCAGACAAGGTAATCGGTATGGATACCGCCGTTTCAGAATCGGAACTGGCTACGCCGGTCTGAACAAAATTGCCGTAGTCCGGCGTCCATATATCGAGTTCAAAATCCGAGGCATCGGCCAGACCGGTGATGACAAAATTTCCGGTCAGGTCCGTCTGGGCAGATCCCCAGGACCCGGTGGAGGCGGACCAGACATTGACCCAGACATTACCCAGAGCCGTGTCGTCGGACAATGCCACCCGGCCTTTGATCACCTTGCCGGTGGCGGTCGCCAGATCGAAGTTCAGGTCCACCGCCGGTGCACTGACGGCACTCTGGCTGACCGGCGCCTGGTTGAACGGGTACACGGTCACAATGTAGTCGTTGGACGGAGCCAGTCCGCTGAGCGTATAGGCGCCGCCTTCTGCCGTATAGGCACCGGCCCAGGTTCCGGTGGTTTCAGACCAGGCGTCCACCCAGATATCGCGGAGGCCTGTTGCACCGCTGGTCACCTTTCCGGTAATGGCCGCTCCGGTTGTCAGCGTCAGGTCGACGGCATCCGCGGATGCCATAGTGATATCGACCAGTGTCGCATTTTCCCAGATCGTCTGGGTACCGGCATCACTGTAAAACGCCGGCATGAACTTGACACCGGACGCAGGATCCGGCCAGTAGGACACTCTGTAATCGGAGGCGTCGGCCAGACCGGTGATGGTGTAGGCACCGGATTGATCGGTCAGGGCATTGCCCCAGCTCCATGTGCTGTCCGAATAGGCCTCGATCCAGACATTCGGCACCGGATTCGTGCCGTCCGTGACGGTTCCTGCTATATGTTTTCCGGCGCTGAGCACGAAGTTGATGTTGCTTGCGTCACCGGAGGTAATGTTAACAACACTTGCATATTCCTGTGAGGGATAATCGTACGGCCAGACCGTGACGATGTAGTCATCGGCAGGCGGCAGTCCCGTAATGGTATATACACCGTCGCCGTTCCAGGTAAAATCCGGATTTTCTCCGGAATTGGCCCCGCCCCATCCGCCGGTGGACGGCGACCAGGCTTCCACCCAGACCCAATTGACCGGACCGCCGGCCTCATTGGTCACTCGGCCGGAAATAGCGGCCCCGGTGGAAAGAACGAGTGTAATGCCCGTGGTACCGGCGGCAACGCCGCTTTCCGATACATACGCGTAATCCGGATGGAACACTTCAACAATGTATGTTGCATCCGATTCCAGACCCTTGATGGTGAAGTTGCCTTCCGCATCTGTTTCAGTGCCGTTGCCGCTCATGGTATCTTCGGACCATGCGCTGACCCAGATGCCTGAAACGCCTTCGTAGTTCTCATCCACCAGGCGGCCGGAAATGGTCGCGCCTTCTTTGATGATAAAGTCAACCGACGAGGTATAATCGGTGGAAAGCGGCTGGGCCATTTCCCAGTTGTTGATCCCGCCGGACTCGGTCCACCACAGCTCCATAAAGTCATGTTCGGGTTCGCTGCTGTTTTCCGGATAGTACGGTCGTGCCGCTACTTTGTAGTCACCGGCCGCTTCCAGTCCGGTAAGCGTATACGCACCGCCTTCGGCAACTGTGCCCGCCCAGCTGTTCGTGGTTTCCGAATATGCATCCACCCAGACACGGTAATCGATTCGTGTGGTTTTTTCGGCGTCTGCGAAAATATTTCCGGTGATGGTCTCACCGGTGCTCAGTGCCATATCGATACCCGTAATCGGGTTGGTCCCGCCGTCGGATATCAGGACGCGTGTGGCGGTTTCCCAGTTGCGTGTCGTGCCGGTATCCGCATTGGAACTGTCATAATACGCATCCATATACACCGGCGTGCCTGCCGTCGAATCATAGGGCGGCCAGTAGCTGATGATATAGTTGCCGGGAATCAGTCCGGTCGCCGTGTAATCACCGCTCTGGTCGGTCATGTATCGACCGCCGCACCAGACGTCATCCGAATAGATGTCGATCCAGAGCCCCGGAACACCTGCACCGGTGTCTTTATCGGTAATCCGGCCGCTGATGGCATAATCCCCGCCGCAGCCCTGTTCATCGCCCTCCTCAAACATGCTGTAGTCCCAGCATCCCAGAGGCATGAAATCAAAGGTAATACTTTCACCCGCCACATAGCCGGTGATCTGAACCAGTCCGTACAGACAGTCAATGCCTTCTTCGTCGATCTTGATGGAGAAGATGGAGCCGACCACCGTGGTCAGATCATCGAGCTCAATGGATGTAGCCGTGCCGCTGCTGTGGTCCGGCTCACCACCGGCAGGCCAATCACCAAAACTGCTGACGGAGGGTTCCGGTTTAAGCGTCAGGCCGTTGACTTCCAGCACGTTGGTATCCGTATGGAACCATATATCCCACTCATCGGATGTAGCCACATCCACGTAGGCTTCCTCATCGAAACTGAACGGCTGGTTGATGTTCAGCATAACGGAATCTGAACTGGTGCTGCCGGAAACCGTCAGGGTTCCGTAAATTCCGGTATCAGGAGAATTCACCGGAATCTCCGGGTAGGCCAGGCTCAGATCGGTAGCATCCGTGGCACCTACCAGCATGGGGATGGGTTCTCCCATCGCAGAGTATCCGGCATCGGTATTGTTGATCATGGACGGCATGATGCCGATACGGTAAATGCCGTTGAACGCATTTTCTACATTGAATACCAGGGTAAACAGCGTCGTGTTTGCAGTTTCCCCCGCCTGCACCCGGGCCCCGGCGATCATGGTGCCCATATCCATCATTTCCGGGCCTTTGACCACAGGCTGATTATAAGTTTCCTCTCCAACGGTCACACTGTCTTGCCCGGTGTAGCCGGGGTTGACGGCCGTGAACTGGTTGGCAAAGGTATCGAAGAACGTGCTCTGCACATCCGTCAATGTCAGGTCTTCCGTATCGTACAGGACGGTGAATGCCGCCCCGGCGATCTGGCTCGGGTCACTCACCGTGACATCCATCGTAACGGTGGTATTCTGGGACGCATCGACCGTTGGGCTGGTCAGCGCAAGATCGACACCGGTAGCCGTTGTCTGAGCTTCGGCAAACCCGCTGCCGGCGATCAGCATCGTCAGCATCATATATATAAAGATTGAAAAAAATTTCCTGATCGATCGCATGGGGACTCCTTTCTTTAGTTGTGCCCTGCCATCCGGCGCTGCATTCTCTCCATTCCGCGAATCCGCGCCTGATTCCATTTTTCAAGTTTTTCGATTTCAGTTGATTTCTGAGCGATTTTTTCTCTTAATGCCGCCTTTTCCTTTTCATCGGTCAGCTGCTGCATTTCGCTGCGCATTTCCATCATTTCCCGCCGCATCCGGGACAGCTGCATGTGATGCTGCCGATTGACGGATGCCGTCATGGGATGTTGAGAGGCAGCCGTGTCAACAGGCGAAGCCGTTCCGATCATCGAACCGGACCCCACCACATCAGAACCTCCCGGTGTTCCGGAAGTCTTGTTGACCGAGGCAGCGGATCCGGGAGCATGTCCGGCGCCGATATCATCGGATTCCAGAAGATCAAACGTTGTGCCGGCGTCATGACCTTTTTCAAACACCTTGACTTCCGCCAGAGACACAATCCGGTCTTTTCTGGAAAATATCATCGAATTACTGTAGCCCTTGAGAATCCGCTTCATTCCGTCTTCCAGAGACAAATTCGAAAATTTTGCCGTTATGGTCCCGTTCAGCCCTTTCTCAATAAACACCTGGATGCCGGTTTTCTGGGAAATACCGGCCAGAACGGTCCGCAGGGGCACCGACTCCAGATCGGCCGTCATGTGATCTCCCTGCACGGTCACGTTCATTCGCGGTGCAGCGGCGAATACCGCCGGGCAGCAAACGGCAAAAAAAACCGCAATCCCCAGCAAAAACACGATGGGTTTATTCATATCGCTCTCCGTATCTTGATTATACAAAAGGGGGTTGTTCCGGTATTAAAAGCACAGGAACATAAAGATGATAAATTCGTAAAAAGCCAGAATCCCGTCACTCCCGCAATACAGGAGCCCATAAGCACTTTAAGTTCCGGATTTTCGCCTTGGCGGGAATAACAAAAAGGATCATGGATCACGTTTTACGAGATCATCATAAAAAGGGGTCAGGCGAATCGTGGAGGGGGGGTGTCCGGGGCAACGGCATGGACCGGAATACCCGGAAAATAATGCAGATCAAATGATTTCAAAATCAGATTTACCTGATAATTGAACATCGAGGGGATATACAATCCGTCCGTCAACTGACGGATGGACGATTGTGAAACCGGGGCAGACGTTTTAATTACGATGTCAAGGCCGGCGGCCGTACGAAATGAGGTAATCAGGCTTCTCAGATCATTCGTGAACCGTTCGGGATGCTGTGCCGTATCCATAAAATTTCTGGCCAGAAGAATGGTATCCTCCAGACCGACGACGTCGTTGCGTCCGGCATCTCCCGGTGGAAACACCGGAAATGCCGCGCTTAACACCGCCACGGCAAGAAATATACTGAAAAAATGTCGGATGGCGATCATTTATCCCGTCTGCCTGATAATCAGTTTACGGTTTTACGGTTACCATATGTCTTTAATAAAGGCGTCGATAATTGTCAATATGGAATTATAACAGGACACGGACAAACAAGGCAACGCGACGTTCATCCGTGTCCTGAATTTCAATGTTATTATTTTACTCCGGCATTTTTCTGAAGTATGTAAACGACCTCGGCCAGACCGATTTTACCGTCGTTGTCGACATCTTCAACGGCTTCCAATTCGGTAGGATTCATGCCCGTCAACGCCTGAAGCACCTTGATTGCCAGTCCGAGATCCGGCACACTGCCCGCCGACTGCCAGGTGAAACCTGTCTGCAGGATCGAGTAGTTCTCTTCGAAATCTCTGGTGACGATGTTATAGACGTAGGAACCGTCGGCCAGCGGATCTCCGTCATAAGTGATGCTCGGACCCGTCAGATCATGCTCTTCCCAGATCCGGTTCCAGTTGGCGTCATTAAGTTCGACACCATGAGAATAGCCCGGCACCGGCGTCCATGAAAAGACAAGCTCACCTGTAACGGTCTGGTTCTCTGCGGGCGACAGGTTCGTGGGGAAAACTTCCACGAAGTTATTTACCGTAACCGTCTCCGTGACCGACTGATCGGTTCCGTAATTGATCGTGAAGGTATAGGTCAGGGGAAGAGCCGGTCGGGTGCTCCAGCGAGGACTCAGATCCTGCTGTGTCGGATCCTGGCTCCAGGAATGCCAACTGTTATTATCCTGATCATAATGAAGGCTGATGGACGAAGCAATGCCAGCGCCAGTCACTGTTACGGAGTCGATCGTGACGGCCGGTTCCTCCACATCCAGCGAGACCCAGTAAATGTCAGGGTTCGAGGATTGTGCCTGATAACCCGACCGGGCGCATATATCGAAAAGTTTCTGGTTCCCGTAAAGCTTCCACTGGCCGCTCTCGTAAATACAGGACACCACTTCCGTTTCCATGCCGTTCCAGAGGACAAGCATTTCCGCGGCCGTGCCGTCTATGACGGCACTCAGCACTGTGCAGGTCTCCGACTGGAAATCGGGATCGTTGAATTCCTCCTGAAGCTCCGCCGCAAAGGCGTCCCTGTTCATGCCGTCATCCAGAAAACTTGCGGAAACGTAGGCCATGAATCCATCAAGATTCTTGCTGTTAAGGGCATCAATGGCCGCATCGAAATCGGTCCTCAACGCCAGCACATTGCTGTCGGTAGTGCCAAAGACAATGCCTTCGCTTACGGCACCGGCATGGGTCATGAAGATGCGGGCGTCAACAGCGACTCCGTTCTTTACCGCAGTCACGGAAACCATATCACCATCGGCGACATTGAGAATCATGTATTCCCCGCCCGCTGCCGTTGCACTGGTTCCGCCTCCCGGGTAGACGACGGTGCAGGGCTGCCCCGTCATGCTCGTGCAGGACACGGTGGCGTCTGCAATGCCGCTTTCCGAGGCCTTGTCCCAGACCTTTCCGGTAATCACGCCTTTACCGGTAACAACACCCCAGCCCGATACTTCGGCGGGAGTAAAGAGCGTATAGGGCATTCCGGCATGGTCGATGCCGACACTGCTGCGTATCATGGCCGAGTAGATGTCGGCAAACCCGGTACCCGCTATCCTGAGTGAGAAGACCGTGTCGATCGGAAGACCGCTGAGGGTGAAAGTTCCGTCAGTTGCCGTTGTTGTTGAGAATGTGGTGTTTCCCACCATTTCGACAACAGCTCCCGCAACCGGGCTGCCGCTGCTGTCGACCACCTTGCCGGCATAGGAGATGCCTTCCTGTTCATCACCATCGTAGGTAAAAGATACCGGCGCAGAGTAGGCCTCGTTTCCGTTGGCATCTACAGCCACCACCTGTACGGAATAGTCACCGGCCGGTGCCTGCTCCTGGGCCAACCCGTCAAAGAGAGGAATGGGACCCGAGGTAATCGGAGTATCGTCTTCACCGTTATACACTTCAACCCCCTGGCTGGTGCTGACGATAATGTAGTAGCTAACGGCGCCGGTCACGGTATTCCAGGAGAGCTCTCCTGTTCCCGCATTCAGTATGATATCGCCGGTTGACGGCGGTACCATGGCAGTGCCGGGATCGAAGGGCACGCTGATCGTGGGAGTCGAACCTCCGGCGAGGGTGAACGTATAGGTTCCTGCCGCAAGAGCGGTCAAGTCGGCGGGATTTGAAGGATAAACGGCGTTGTATTCGGGATAGTCCATCGACTCATAAACAAGAGGCAGACTGGTAACGTTGTTGGGGCCGCTCACGGTGACCGCCGTGACCCCGGTCAGGTCCCCTGCAACCATGAACTCGAGCTGATAACCATCGGCTCTTGCCATGTAGATGACTTCTGCCGTGATGTTTGCGGACACCACGACAAATTTCTGTCGCACCGACCGAGAGGAAGCCGTCGTAGATACCCAGTCGGTACCATTGTATGCATCCACGTACCAGCGCAGAGCGGAGTTCAACGGCAGGGGAGTCGTCACCTGATGGCTCGTTCCCGTCAACCATCCGCTGGCGTAGATTCGTAACCAGGAACTGTCAGGCTGCTGTTGATCCACCCTGAGACGATAGGCCTGGGCGCCGTTTGCAGTGTTCCAGGAGAAGTTCGGCTGACTGTTTGCAATCTCGATGGCAACATCGGGTGTCCCTTCGAAGGGGGAACCCAGGCTGACCGCGGCAGGCGTCTGAGAAACGGCGGTCAGGGTAAATGTCGTCGTTACCGGATCACCGCCGGCTGCGGGTGTGGCCTGGAACGTGTAGTACCGGTCTGGATCTGTCCGCCTGCAATACTGGCGACAGGAATCGTTGTGGTCCAGGCCGCAGAGTTCAGAGGATTCACCTTGAGATCAATGGGGACAATCGTATCGAGCCCCGGACCGGCTGTAATCTGAACGGAGCCGGCGCCGGTAATTTCGGTATGGAATCCGAGATGTTCCGAAGGACTCTGATCGGCCCGGTAAACGGGATAAACCTTGGCATTTGTAAATAGTTGTGTTGCTGCCGTATAGGTAAAACCTGTCTGCAGGATCGAGTAGTTGTCTTCGAAATCTCTGGTGACAATGTTATAGACGTAAGAACCACCGGCAAGCGGATCTCCGTCATACGTGATGCTCGAACCCGTCAGATCATACTCTTCCCAGATCCGGTTCCAGTTGGCGTCATGAAGTTCGACACCATACGAGTAGCCCGGCACCGGCGTCCATGAAAAGACAAGCTCGCCTGTGACGGTTTCACCATCTGCGGGCGACGGATTCGTGGGGAAAACTTCCACAAAGCTGTTCACCGTAACCGTCTCAGTGACCGACTGACCGGTTCCGTAGCCGATCGTGAAGGTGTAGGTCAGGGGCAGCGCCGGTCGGGTGCTCCAGCAGGGATTCAGATTCGTTTCCGAGACACTGGTGCCCCAGGAATTCCATCTGTTATCATTCGTATTATGATAAAGGCTGATGGACGAGTCAATACCGTCACCGCTTACCGTTACGGAAGCAATCTCGTCAGCCGGGTCTTCAACATCCAGCGAAACCCAGTAAGGATTGGGATTTTCAGACTGAGCCTCATATCCCGACCTGGCGCATATATCGAAACGCTTCTGGTTCCCGTAAAGCTTCCACTGGCCGCTATCGTATACAAAGGACATCACTTCCGTTTCCACGCCGTTCCAGAGAACAAACATTTCCGCGGTCGTGCCGTCTATGGCGGTATTAAGAACCGTGCAGGTCTCCGGCTGGAAATCGGGATCGTTGAATTCATTCTGGAGCTCTGACTGTAAGGCGGCCTTGTTCACACCGTCGTCCAGATAACTCTCGGAGACATAGGCCATGAATCCGGTAAGGTCCTTGTTGTTAAAGGCCGCAACGGCTGTATCGAAATCGGTCCTCAACGCCACTACATTGCTGTCGGTGGTGCCGAATACAATACCTTCGTTTACGGCATCGGCGTGGGTCATGAAGACGCGGGCGTCAACAGTGACTCCGGTCTTGTCCGCAGTCACGGAAACCATATCACCATCGACGACATTGAGAATCATGTATTTGCCGCCCGATGCCGTTGCACTGGTTGTGCTTTCCGGATAAATGACGGAACAGGGCTGCCCCGTCATGCTCGTGCAGGACACGGTGGCGTCTGCAATGCCGCTTTCCGAGGTCTTGTCCCAGACCTTTCCGGTGATCACGCCTTTACCGGTAACAACCCCCCAGGCCGATACTTCGGCGGGATTAAAGAGCATATAGGGCAAGCCGGTATAGTCGATGTCGACGCTGCTGCGCATCATGGCCGAGTAGGTGTCGGCAAACCCGGTACCCGCTATCCTGAGCGAGAAGACCGTGTCGATCGGAAGGCCGCTGAGGGTGAAGGTCCCATCGTTTGCCGTTGCCGTACAATAGGAAGCATTTCCCGCCATTTCAACGGTGGCGCCCGAAACAGGACTGCCGCTGCTGTCGACTACCGTACCGGTAAAGGAGACAGAGGGACCTTGTGTGAGAAAGAAGTACACATTTCCGACAGTTCCACCCGCGGAAAAAGAGAGTAACTGGGCTTCTGCCATACTGTCGGCATTGGGATACCACTGAGTGGTTCGGACACCGCAATAGTCTTCGTGAACAAGCCTGATCCGGTAGTCACCTGCCGGAATGCCGACCAGATGGAAATCTTTCTGGTGATACAGGGCAACTTCCCGTTCGAAGGCTTTGATTCCACTGGTATTATAGAATTCAAGCATGAAAAATTCAGCGAACATGTCGTCAAGAATGCGAACGCCCCCTTTGAGCTGCCCCATGGTGGGGTCGGCGGTGATCTGAAGGGGCGCATATCCGGTGGCGGTTGTGGTGCCGTCCGATGTGGTGGCGGAAAAAAGCACCGTTAAAATAGCCGGTTCTTGATCTACCAGCTGGAAGGTGGAGGAATAAGCCATGTTGCTGTTGAACCAGTTTCCGTTGTCTGAAAAGGTGCTGCTGAAGTTTACCGTACCCGATACGGACGTACCAACCTGAGTAAGAGCATGGCTTCCCGTAGCCGAAAAAGCGATATCGCCCGTATAATTGTGGCGGACCGCTGTGGGGGATACGGAGGCATTCACCTGCGGAGTCGTTTCTCCGATAGTCACGGTTACCGGAAGAGTTGCCTGGGTTCCGTCTGTGGCGGTGACGACGATATTTGCGCTTCCCGCAGCCAGAGCATAACAATCGGTACTCCATGTGGTCGGCTGAACGAATACCACCGAGGGATTACTGGATGACACGGTAAGGGGGCTTGCGATTCCCGTATCGAAATCCGCCATCGCAGTCCAGGTATCGCCCAGTGTGTCGGTGGCTTCAAAATCCAGAGAGAATGAGCCCTGAGCGGTCAGATCGATCTGAGTAACCTCTTCAGGGGTATTTGTATAATTTACCGGATCATAATTCCATCGGATAAAACGTACCGAATCAATGGTGGTCACTTCCATCAGGAACGACACGTACCGAGGCTGCATATTCGGTTCTTCCGCCTTGAGAAGAATCGGGTAGTCGCCCGGGACGACTGCACCGGTATCAATTTTCAGGATGGCGCCACCCGCCTTTTTAAGCGGTACCGGCGTAAAGACAGGTACGGCGCCTGCCGGGACCGTCTAAGGAACGATGCTGAACGAAATGCCCGAGGTAGTGGAAAATTCGTTATGAAAATCGACTGCAATCACGTATTCGGCGGTCTGGCCTTTGACCACGGTGATATCGTCACTCTTGAGGTTGACCGTGTAGTTGGGAGATGTCACTTCAAAAGAGAAATCGATGTTGCTCTCCACGTAGTCGGTTGTCACATAGACCCTTCCGCTTTTCACCGGATCGTTGATGGTCGCCGTGATGGAGGTATCCGACCAGGAAGTGACCGAAACACCGTCCGAACTACCGCCGATGGAAACAACATCATGATCTCCCTGAACAGCACCGAACTTTACTCCGGTGACGGTCAGCGTACTCCCATAGGCGCCTTTGGCAGCCGACAGCCCTGAAATCAGCGGTATGGCGCCCACCGTCACCCCCTCGGCGGTCAGGGAAATGTCATCCGCATAAAAATCCCCATAGTCATCCTTGACAATCGCCAGCTTGACCAGTTTTCGAGCCTCTGCCGGAAAGGTGTACTGTGCGCTGACAGGCGTCGGGGTCGTCGTTTCGGGGGGGAGTGCCGATATTGAAATAGAACTGTCGTCCGGGTTGAAAATTTCGACCTGCTGCACATTGCCGCCTGTATCCACAAACTGGAGCCAGACCGCCACCGTGTTTCCGTCGGTTTCATACGTTTTCAGCAGGTTCATAGACAGGTTGACGGTAACTCCGCCAATTCCGCTCACGTTTAAATTCTGATACAAAATCAGGTCTTCGAAGTCTAATATGTCCGGGTTGAGATGAACCAGGCCTCCGGAAAGCGGATTCCATGCGGAGGGAAGCTCGGGATTGATCATCCATTCATCCAGATTGTTGTCAAATGAACCATTCCGGATTACATCAACGGCCCCGGCCTGTGCCGCGACAAAAAAATGGAATCCAAACACAATAGCCGCAATCAAAATTTTAAACGGTTTCATAAAGCGCACCCCAGCTTAAATACGGTTTGCAAAAACAAGTCGACAGGTATCGTGATCCGAATACCAGGTATACCAGGCAGAAATCCCGATCTCTGTCCAACGTTTTTCCTGTTCATATCCTGTATGGTTTTTAAAAAAATCAAATTATGCGCTACAAAAGGCCTTAAACCTTTCGAGTCATGTAAATGCGCAGAAAAATCAATGTGGCAATGAGATTGAAATATGGCGAGAGTTTTATGATGGCGAACGGCGTAAATCAAGCCGGACATTAACATCCCGGCGATACCGATCATTGATAGAAAAACTTGAAGTGGTTTGAAAAATTCAACTTTATACATCAGATATCAAAATCCAAAACTCAGGTTAAACCGAAGAAACAACGAAACAGAGGCAACAATGAAATGTCCGGGGTCCGTTAATCAGATTCTTTTCAACGTTCATCTACTGGGGATAAGACAACCCCGTATTATATAGTTAAGTGTCTTTAGCACAATTTAAAATACGGGTAAACAAACTTTGAGCATGCAATATCTATTCCTGAACGCGATATTTTTTACAAAACTTTTTTTGTCATAAAATTAACTACATACGCACCTGATTCGAAATGGTATTTACGGCCGTTCAGGATCAGATTTGACATTTATTGTTAAATGACGACATTTGTTGTCATTTAAACACTTTCATTCACCCATTCATCGTTCGGCAATAATTTGACCGCTAGAATTTTCATATATTGAGTTGTTCACAATTATCTGATAGTTATAAGTATTTATGCGTATATTCTTTTTTTATCCGTTTATTAATAATGACGGGTTCGTAAAAGGTCAAATTCAGCTTTTATTTACAATTATCTCTAAATTAAAAATCTGTAATTTCCATACGCTGTGGATTCCCGCCTCCGCGGGAATGGCAATAAAGGGCAATCGAACACTTTTTACGAGATCATCATTTTTATTTTTACAAGATCAACATTTTCAAAGGCACTTACAAAACAAATGCTCTCATCCCGGTTTGCAACCCGACATCAAATACATTTCAAAAATTCAAACAGCATGAAATTGATTCGATCCGGCAGCGCGGATCTGATTGTCACCTCACCGCCCTACCCCATGATCGACATGTGGGACGACCTGTTCTGCCGGCTCGATCCGGTTGCCGGTAAAGCACTGACACAACATGACGGCATGAAGGCGTTTGAACGCATGCACCGGCAGTTGGATGCCGTGTGGAACGAAGCATACCGTATTCTGAGGCCGGGGGGAATTGCCTGCATTAATATCGGTGATGCCGTCCGGACCCTCAACGAGCATTTCATGCTCTATTCCAATCATGCCCGCATCCTGACGCATATGCTGAACATCGGCTTTTCGGCCCTGCCGCAGATTCTCTGGCGCAAACAGACCAATGCGCCCAATAAATTCATGGGCTCCGGCATGATGCCGCCGGGAGCCTACGTGACCCTGGAGCATGAACACATCCTTGTTTTGCGCAAGGGCAATAAACGGGGATTTTACAATCAGACGGAAAAGATGAACCGGCGGGAAAGTGCGTTTTTCTGGGAAGAACGGAACGTCTGGTTTTCCGACATCTGGATGGATTTAAAAGGCGCCCGGCAGAACATGCTCGAAAAAAAGGCCCGAAGCCGAAGCGGGGCCTTTCCGTTTGAGCTGCCCTTCCGGCTGATCAATATGTTTTCGGTCAAAGGCGATACGGTGGTCGATCCGTTCCTGGGAACCGGCACCACCATGGCGGCGGCCGTGGCGACCGGCCGGAACAGCATCGGGTTTGAACTGGAAAAGGAATTCAACGACATCATCGGCAGTCAGACGGAAGACATAGTAGCGGTTTCACAAGAACTGGTACGGGAAAGAATCCGCCGGCATCTGGAATTTGTCGATCAGCGGGTCCAGGCCAACGGCCCGCTGAAATATGTCAACGAGCCCTACGGATTTCCGGTCATGACCCGGCAGGAGGTCCAGCTGAAACTGGAAGTTCCCGAATCGGTCCGGCAGTCGGCCGGCAACACATTTGACGCGATCTATTCGGAAAATCCCTGTTCGGCTTATAAGGCCCCGAAACCGGCCGTCAAGCAGTAGGGGTCACATCTTAAATATTAAATATTCGTTTTTTTGAAACGAATATTTAATATTTAAGATGTGACCCCATTTTCTTTACAACCGGCAGGACCGAATGTTGGTCACGATGATCCCGGTGGCACCGGCCTCTTTAAGCTCGTCCATGATCCGGTTCACTTCCCGGCGTTTGACCATGGCCTTTACCGCCGTCCATCCCTTTTTGCTCAGAGGGGACAGGGTAGGCGATTCAATCCCGGGAGTAATCGCGCACACGCTTTCCAGACCGGCTTCCGGCGCGTCATATTCCACCATCACATAGTCACGGGCCACCACAATGCCGCGCAGGCGTTCCATGAACACCCGGACGTCATCCCGCTGAAGAATTTCCCGGCGCCGGGCGAATAAAACGGCTTCCGAAGACAGCAGCGGGGTTCCGACTATTTTGAGTCCCGCTTCTTCAAGGGTCCGTCCCGACTGCACGACATCGGCCACCGCATCGGCCACCCCCAGCTGAACGGCAATTTCAACCGCTCCGTCCAGCCGGATAATCGCAGCCGCCTGAATGCCGCGTTTTTTCAGATCGCCGGCTACCAGATTCGGATAGGACGTGGCGATCCTGAGACCGCCGAATCGTTCCGGAGCCCGGTCGCTTTCCCGGGGCACGGCATAGTAAAAATCCGATCTTCCGAAATTCAGCGGAAGCAGTTCCACAATATCGGCTTCGCTGTCCACGGCCAGATCACGGCCCGTAATGCCCAGATCCAGCACGCCGTTATGCACATACACCGCGATATCCCGGGGTCTGAGAAAAATAAACTCAAGATCGTTTTCCCGGTCCCGGACCATCAGTTCACGACCATAGCGCCGACATCGATATCCGGCTTCTTTCACTATTTGAACGGCCCCCTCGGACAGGGAGCCTTTATTGGGTAACGCAATTTTCAACATATCAACTATCCGCGATCCTGTAGATTTTTTTGAACGAAACATATGCGCTGTGAACGTTATCCTGTTCACTCGATACAAAGATAATGCCTTGCGGGGTTGTTTGAACCGGCTTGTTTTGAATATGACGGGAAATATTACAGACCGGTGAATGCACTACAGATGCCGATACACGTCCTCCAGTCCCAGATCACAGGCCAGCATCATCACCTGGATATGATACAGAAGCTGGGATATTTCTTCGGCGGCTCTTTCCCGCCCTTCATGTTCGGCGGCCATCCATACTTCGCCGGCTTCCTCGAGGATTTTTTTCCCGATGAAGTGCTTGCCCTTGTCCAGTTCCGCGACCGTGGAGGATTCCGGATCACGGCCAAAAGTCTTAACCTGAAGTTCGATAAATAATTCATCAAATGTTTTCATAGGTTCACCCGTAATTTGTATGCTTGCAAAACGCTGAAGATTATCGTGCCCATCATCCCGCTCGAACTGTCCGGCACCCTGAGGATAAGGTGCATCCTGAAACGGCATCTGCCTTTCAAACCAGATCCGCTTTCATTTGGCAAGCAAAAAACACCCTCTCTTCATTTGAAAATATCGCATGCCAGTTGGGGAATAAATTTCAGATTTGCCCCCGGAAAGGGATACGAGTCAATTTCATCCAGCCGAATCCATCGATAGTCGGTCGGTCCATCCAGCATAACGTCGCCTGAAACATACCGGCAGCAATACACATCCATCACAATTTTGAAATGACTGTAGGCATGTCGCACGCGCGTGAGATGCGATTGCATTTCCACCGTCAGCCCCGTTTCTTCACGGATTTCTCTCAGGCAGGCCGCTTCCGGTGTTTCATTGTCCCGAACCCTGCCCCCGGGGAATTCCCACAGGCCGCCCAGCAGTCCGGCGGGTTTTCGGCGGGTAATCAACATCCGACCGTTCTTCCGGATCACACCGGTGGCGACGTGATATTCCGGAACGGCTTTTTTTATGACCCGTACGGGATAGTCCGCTGTCGTCCGGGTCTGCTCTGCGGCGCACATTCCCCTTACCGGGCATGCCGAACATTCAGGAGTTCCGGGTTTACAAACCAGGGCCCCCAGTTCCATGACGGCCTGATTGTATATCCCCGGAGCGTTCGGATCGAGAAGCTTATCCGCATGGACTTTAAATGCCTTATAGGCCGTCGACTGATTCACGGGGGCCTCGATCTGAAACAACCGTGCCAAAACACGTTTGACGTTGCCGTCAACCACCGAATATGCCTGCTGGAATGCAATGCTCATCACGGCGGAAGCAATGTAATCCCCGACTCCCGGAAGCGTCCGAAACATTTTCCATGTCGCGGGTACGTTTCCGTTATGCATCTCCACAACCATCCCTGCCGCACGATGCAGATTGCGGGCACGGGCATAGTAGCCAAGGCCTTCCCAGACTTTGAGAACCCGCTGCAGATCGGCCTCTGCCAGACGGCGCACGTCCGGAAATTTCGATAAAAATTTCGAATAATAAGGAACAACCGTTTTAACCTGGGTCTGCTGAAGCATCACTTCCGACACCCATATACAATACGGGTCATGGGTGTCACGCCACGGCAAACGTCTTTGCCGCTGCTCAAACCATTTCAGAAGCTGTTTCCTGAATTGTAAAATATGTTCTGGTTCCATGCGGAATTCATTGCCTGAAAATCGATCGTTAAAACGGCATAAACCGGTCCCGGATTCAGAATCAGGGTTCGAGTATATCCTCGTCTTTGTCGTTTTCTTCTTCCTCTTCTTCTTGGACTTCCTCCGGCTCAATGGATTTTGTCTCTTTTTTCAGAAAATCTTTATCTTCAAACACCCATTCGGCTTTTTGCCGGGAAGTGTCCTTGTAAAGTTTTTCAATCGAATCCAAAAGCTTATCCGCGTATATATCGACCGGGAAAAAATTTTGATTACGAAGCAGGGAAATCATCCGACGCTTATCCTGAGAAATCGCAACTCCAATATCATTCAGATCATAAGTTGCCTCGCTCATCAGTGTAAATTGATCTTTGTCCAGAACTTCGTATTCTTCAATCTTAAGCACTTGTTTTTCCGTATTCTTGGCCATTACATATTTATGTTTCATCCGGTTTTCTCCTTTATCGCCTTTGTAATTTACCGGCCAAATGCCGGTAAATCGGATGTTAAATCAGATTTCTGTTGCAGATACACGACGTGAGGCAATGACGTTCAGCGGAAATTTATTTTTTCCGTCTGGCTATTATTCGGGCTGAACCTTCTTTATACATTTCATCATTCGTTCCCGCAAGAACAATGATGTTTCATGCATTGTTTCGACCTTCCGAAACAGGGGCAACAGCTGAAACGCCATATTTTCAGGTATTAATGATGAGCGGGTGCACAACGACGTTTATTATTCGGGACCGTGAATTTAACCCCGTTTATGCAGACCCCGACCCGGAAGTAATGAAAAACCTGGAAAATATTAGCGTCCATCCCGTCCTTTCGTGCTAAGAAGGCTTGACAAAATAGTAAAAGCTGCATTAGATAAGAACAAATTCGGTTTAATCCGTGAAAAAACAACCCTTGAAGATAGATATATTCGATTTTAAAACCATGTAATTCGATATTTACAATTGATGGTCAGATAGAGTATAAGGCAAATCAATTAATTTCAACGCCACCAGCGTAATGTAACAGTTTTTCACACTTTTGAACAATTATTAAAAGAGAAAGGGATGAATATGAACAAAGGAGATTTAATCAACGAAGTCGCAAAAATCGTATCGACAAAAAAAGAAGCTCAGGCCGCAGTAGATTGTGTTCTTTCCGTAATCACCGAATCTTTGAAAAAAGATGAAACGGTCACTCTGGTCGGTTTCGGAACGTTCAAAACCGTCAAACGAGACGCAAGAACCGGAAGAAATCCCCAGACCGGTGAAGAAATCAAGATAGAAGCCCGTAATGTTCCCAAATTCGTACCGGGTAAAGCGTTGAAAGAGGCCGTCAATTAATTTCCATCTTCTGACAATTCTTTCAATTTCGTCAAATATGCAATGGCAGATACGCCTGTATTTGCTCACATTGTAATTCCATGTAAATAATGTTAGATTGAGACGTCTTAAGACAGTTTGAAAATAATTTCAAATCAAACGATCAAGATTTTACGTTTATCCGTATAATGCAAATTGCGGGATAAACACCGGTGAAGTTTCATACATCCCCGACTGTTACACAGATTCATGTCGTCTTAAGACTTTGATTTAATATGATCAGGTTTGAAAAAGGCAGCGTCAAAAATTACGCTGCCTTTTTTTATTTCCCAAAACAGTAAAAAATCCTGCGTGCTTACATTTGAATACCATCTGTTTCGTTTGACACGTTCGCGGTTTTTTTATAATAATCAAAATATCATTGACTACACGAAAACAGTTCTTTCTTACCCGAATTGAAAATCCCTGTCCGATTTCCAACTGAGCCCGCGGGCACGGCAAAAATCAATTAACCGGTGATTGCGAAGGACAAGCTCTCTTCGGAACCGGGTTTCTCAGTTATTCGATACCGTGTTTGAAGCATTCGGAATGGGGGGAATCCGTTAAGCCAAAGGAGAAAGACATGAAAATCATGGTTTGTTACGATGGATCAAATGTTTCCAAAGATGCTCTGACATTGGCATTGAAACATGCCAAATCATTTAATGCATCAGTAGATGTCGTCACCTCAAGAACCAAAGGAACGAAATATCAACTCGAAGACATCATAACGACGGAAAATGAGCTGGAATACGCCAAGGAATTACTTACGAAAGAAAATATTTCCTGTGAAACCCATCTGCTGATACGAGGCATGTCTCCCGGAGAGGATCTGGTTCAGTTTGCCCGTGAAAATCAAACCGATGAAATTATCATCGGCGTCAAAAAACGTTCAAAAGTTGAAAAAATAATCATGGGCTCCACCGCTCAGTATGTAATTCTGCAGGCTCCCTGCCCGGTCGTCTCGGTCAAATAAACGGGGAAAAGCGAATCAGCGGGGAGTTTTGTCAATATTTATTTACCGGCAGATCAGAATTTTGGATCTGCCGGCCGGTGTATTGACTTTAACGACATGACTGAAATAACCGGCCAGATATTCTTTTTCGCGTTTTAAAATTTGAACGGCCCGATGCGTCCCCATGGACATAATACGAATGTAGAACAAAAATCTGACCACGGGATTTTCTGGAACGTCATGTTCCATCATCAGAAAAGGGCAGCCGGGTTTAAGCACTCTTCGAATTTCTCTCAAACATCGGTCCTGGCTTTCGCCTTTGAGTTCATAAAACGCATGCGTGCAGGTTACGGCGTCAAACACCCGATTTGAAAACGGCAACCGGCCGACATCCCCCTGAACCAGATCCGTCCGATCCAGTGCCGTACATTTTTTGCGCGCGACATCGAGCATGCCGGATGAAAAATCCACCCCGACAACCCGTCCGGCACCTGCTACGCGTGCTTTGAGATACGGTAACAGCGTTCCGGTACCCGTGCATATATCCAGAATAATCCCTCCTTCCGGCACACCGGTTGCCTTTGCAAAAAAGCGTTTCAATTCACCCTGGTGACCGCTTGAATGCATTTCAATGAATCGATCGTAAAAACGGGAAAACACATCGTAGTATTTTCGGCGGGATTTTCGCATGTCACAGCCCTTCGTTTGATATTATCATTCATATATCGAAAAGGAATACTTTCCGATGAAATTATATCACCAACCGCTGAATTACAAGCAAAAATCAAGCGCCGGACGTGTCACACTGATCTTTGCCTGTTTTATGTTACTGGTATGTTCGCCGTCACTCCATGCAATCGATCGACAGCTATCGGACAGCATCAAATATCAAACCGACCGGCATCACATGGTTGACAGGCAGATTCGCGGCAGGGGAATTTCAGCCCCGAATGTATTATTCGCATTGAACAAAGTCCCGCGGCATCTATTCATTCCTGAAAATATCGCCCATAAAGCCTATTCGGACACGCCCCTGCCGATCGGCGGAGGGCAGACCATCTCTCAGCCGTATATCGTCGCATTGATGACCGAAAGTTTAAACCTGACAGGGAATGAACGGGTACTGGAAATAGGAACCGGTTCCGGATATCAGGCCGCCGTTCTGTCGGAAATTGTCAGGGATGTTTTTACTATCGAAATCCGGGAGGATTTGTTTCAAAATGCTTCACGGATTCTTAAAGCGCTAAATTACCGTAATGTTAATGTGCGTCGCGCTGACGGATATTTCGGCTGGGAGGAAGCCGCTCCGTTTGACTGTATCATGATTACGGCTGCAGTCGATCACATCCCTCCTCCGCTTCTGAACCAGCTGAAGGACAACGGTCGATTGATCCTGCCGCTCGGCAATCCGTTCAGCTACCAGCACCTGACACTGGTTGTCAAAAAGGGAAAAGACTACACCGTCCGTCAGATTACCGGGGTTTTGTTCGTTCCCATGACCGGGCATGCCTTTGAGTTAAAGGACTGAGTGGAAAAAGCTCATGGCTGTTGGCTGATAGCCGGTAGCGTATCCATGGCGGCCGGGTATCTGGTCAAAGCTAAAAAACAACCAATAAAACAAGAGACAACCAACGTCCCATGCTGATCTACTCGGTGTTTATTATATCCCTTTCCTCCTTGATCTTCGAGGTCCTTCTGACCCGGGTGTTTTCCATCTCCCAGTGGAATCATCTGTCGTTTATGGTAATCAGTATCGCATTGTTCGGATTCGGAGCATCCGGCACATTTCTCAGCATTCTCGAGACAAACATCCGGGAGGGGGTCCATCGCCTGAAATCCGGTTCAACCATTAAACTCCTGGTATCGATGTATGCGATTTCCTCGATCGGTGCATTTCTGACCCTGAATCATATTCCACTCGATTATTTCAGGCTGGCATTCGAATTCGTTCAGGGCCTTTATCTGTTATTATCCTATCTGATCCTGTCCGTCCCGTTTTTCATTGCCGGAACCATTATTTCTCTGGCATATGCATCCATGCCGGAAAAAACCGCTCTTGTCTACCTGGCAAGCATGGGAGGATCTGCACTGGGAGCCGTCATACCGTTTCCTCTGACACCGGTTCTGGGGGAAGAAAACATGATCATTTTATCTTCCATGATCGCTGCCACCCCCCTGATATGGAACGATACGCCCCGGCATCATTCCAGTCCGGTACCTGGGGGACGGTCCCCCCATCGATTCCGGGGGACAGGGCCGTTCATCACAATCACCGTACTCGGCATCATCCTGATACATCCACGATTAAACGCACTGACGCACATATCCCCATCCCCCTACAAAGCGTTGAACCAGACGCTTCGATTACCCGACACCCGGATCAAGCAGACATCATCGAGCCTGAAAGGCAGAATCGATCGGGTTGACAGTCCTCATTTTCGTTTCGCCCCGGGTTTGAGCCTTAAATTTCCCGGCAGCCTGCCGGTACAACAGGCGGTTTTCACGGACGGAGATGAACCCTTCACCCTGTATCATCTGAAGAAGGCTTCAGACTTGGATTTTGCCCGATACACGCTTTCGTATATGGGATATCGCCTGCACAAGTCCCCTCCCAGGCGCACGTTGGTAATCGAGGAAGGCGGAGGTATCGGCATCGCCTGTGCAAAAGCATCCGGATGTCCGGATATTACCGTGGTGCATTCAAATGCCCAACTGGCTCATCGCATCGGACGTCACTATACGATACCGGTTGTACCCGAAAATCCAAGGGCCTTTTCGGCCCGTACCCGCACCCGTTACGACGTCATTCACGTGGAAAACTGGGGAGCATCCCTGCCGGGAACCGCCGCTCTGAACCAGGATCACCTGTTGACCATCGATGCGTTTGCCGGATATTTCAACCGCCTCAGTTGCACCGGTGTCATCCTTGTGTCGAGAATCCTGTTGCTGCCGCCCTCCGATTCCATCCGCCTGTGGGCCAATGCCTATGAAGCACTCAAACAATCCGGCATTCGATCTCCGGAAAACCATATGATCGTTTTTCGTGACTGGCAGACCTATGTTCTCATCATCACCTCGTATCCTCTCACATCGACAGACATAATTGAAAAAACAGCCCATCGCCTTAATTTCGACATCGTATACATGCCGGGTATACATGCCGACAGGGTCAACCGTTTCAACATATTTAAATCGCCTCATCACTTTTCAGCCCTGCAACAGGCGGCAGCCGCCTATCGGAACGGAAACGAAAAAAAATTTTTCAAACTTTATCAACTGGACGTCGCCCCGCAGACCGATCAAAGGCCCTTTCCCGCCCGGTTCATGAAATGGTCAAAATTCCGGAGCATTTATAAAATGACCGGAAGCCGGTTTTATTCCCTGATGCTGTCAGGCGAATGTGTCATATGGGTCGTTTTCATCGAGGCTCTGCTGATTTCAGCCGTACTGCTGATAATTCCCGCTGTTGCATCGGTAAAGATCGGAGAGAGACCGGCTGTACGTCCGATGGTCTATTTCCTGTCGATCGGAGCAGGATTCATGTTCATAGAGTTGTACTTCATTGACATATTTACCCTGCTGTTCGCGGACCCGATTGTCAGTTTTTCGATAGTGGTATCAGCCCTGTTGATCTTTTCCGGAATCGGAGGATATTTTTCCCGTTACATCGGCCCCGGAGGCCTGAACAAAACGATGACGGTCCTTATCGTTCTGCTGGTGCTGACGCCGTTATGTCTGGATTCCGTGATGGACCTGCTGTTACAGTCTCCGAAGATGGTCCGATACGTCGCAGCGCCGCTGATCATGTCGCCGACCGGTATCCTCATGGGTTTTCCTTTTGCCGTGGGGATGCAGTATCTGTTGACCGGCCCCATGCAACGCGTTTATGCGTGGGCGGCCAACGGATGCGCCTCGGTGTCGGCATCCATTTTTTCCGCTCACATCGCTTTAAGTTCCGGAATTCCGACCATCCTGTACCTTGCCGCGGCGGCCTATGCCATTGCGTATGCCTGCAGGGGTAAGGGTAAACAGAAACCTAGCAGGGAAGACGAATAATACATCGACAATTTCTTGTTTGACATACCATACAGGTACGCTATATGAATGACATACTGAACCGAAGACATGGAATGGCCGCCTCCTCTCTCTTACATCAAAGCGTTGCAGCGTTAAGTGCACGCGGATATCAAGCCATTTTCATAATTTCTTCCTCAACAGCATATCCTTCGTCTTCAATTTGCAGTGTGGATCCTATGTTTCCGAAGACCTGACTTTCCTCGGAGAATAAAATGAAAGGCAAAAAAAAATTCGAAAGCCCGAAATTGCCGGTTACGAGGCTGGAACAACAGATAACGGAACTGAACCGTAAAATCAGGCGTCTTGAGTGTTTAAACAAAATCAGCAACATTTATGAAACGTACGATTCACTCGGCAATATCCTGCAGAAAGCAGCGAACCTGATACCCGGTGGCTGCCGATATCCCGAACATACCTGCGTCCGCATCGAATATCAAAATCATCACTATGATTCTTTCAATTACCGGGAAACTCAATGGAAACAAAAAAGAGACATTACCATCAACGGACAACGGCGGGGGCATATCGCTGTCGGTTATCTGCTGCAAATCGATGGAAAAGGATACGAGGCATTTCAGCCGGATCGATCGTTTATCGACGACGCCTGTGCCGGACTTTCCAACATCATATTTCAGAAACAGGCGCTGATGCAGGCACAGGAAAGCCTGAACCGGCTGCATCTGGTCATTCAGAACATGCCGGTTATGATGGACGCGTTCGATGAAGATGGAAACATTATCGTCTGGAATCTTGAATGCGAAAGGATCAGCGGATTCAGCGCCCATGAAATGATCGGAAATCCGGATGCTTTGAAGCGACTCTATCCGGATTCGGACGTTCTGGAACGCAGACGAAATCAATTATTCAGAGGCGGTGAAGAACCTGAAAACTGGGAATGCCGGATCCGGTGCAAGGACGGCCGTTATAAAACGGTTATTTTATCCAATGTCTGCGGAAAATTTCAGATTCCGGGATGGGCCGCCTGGGGAATCGGCCTGGATGTCACCCCGATTCGTCAGGCACAGACCGCTTTAAAAGAATCCAAACAGCGGTTGTCGCAGATTGTCAATTTTCTTCCGGACGCAACGCTGGCAATCGACCGCGACGGCAGGGTGATCGTCTGGAACCATGCAATTGAACAGATGACCGGCATCAAATCTGAAGACATGCTGGGAAAAAACAATTTCGAATACAGCCTCCCATTTTACGGAACCCGGCGTCCGATCGCAATCGACATGGTCTGTAATCCGAAAAATTATGAGGACCTCAAAAACGAATATTCACTGATTCGAAAGGAAAAGGACTGTATTATCGGGGAAAGCAAGTTAGTTTCCTTCAAGGGCAGGAATACCTATCTATGGGGAAAAGCCGGTCCAATTTACGACGCTGACGGCAACATTACCGGCGCCATAGAATCGATTCGGGACATCACCGAACAGAAGCAATCCGAAAAACAGATTCATGATCTGACCCGACGTCTGATGGCGACTCAGGAAAATGAGCGCCAACGGATTTCAAGGTATCTTCATGACCGACTGGCCCAGGACCTGTCATCTCTGAAAATCGGCTGTGAGACATTGTTTGACGCCAAAATGCCCGTTCCGGACAGTGTTCGCCGCAACATACAAAAATGGTCCGGAATACTTTATGACACCATCACCGTGATTCGAGATCTGTCCTATGATCTTCATCCCTCAGGTCTGGAGCAACTGGGGCTGCCCATGACCCTGAACAAATATTGTGAAGAATTTTCGGACAAAACGGGCATCCAGTCTGAATTCATTACCGCCGGTCTGGAACAGATGGATGTGAATTATAAAACCCGGATCAATTTATTTCGGGTTGTTCAGGAAGCCCTGAATAATATTGCACAACATGCCGCCGCACGTCATGTCACCGTCAAGCTGGTTCGTTCGTATCCGAATATTATCCTGCGTATCGAAGACGATGGGAAAGGATTTGACACCCGTAAAATAATGACATCGGCCGCATCCGCAAAACGCATGGGGCTCAGAAGCATGAAAGAACGTATTTTCCTGCTGAAGGGCACCTTTAACATTCAGTCTGAAATCAACAAAGGCACCCGGATAACCATCGAGATTCCATGTTCGAAATTTGAGTACCTGCCATGAAAACCTATAAAAAGCTCATATCTCTCAAAACGGTATCAGGTCTGTCGACCGATCAGGCCATTGAACACATCGGGGTTCTGGCGGATGCCGCTATGCAAACCCGAAAAAAGAAAGGGCTTGTTCAAGCGCGTTCCCTGTCCGGTGAAATCGAAAAAAGACCGTTGACCTTTGCACAACAAGCCGTATTAAATTATCATATTTCCAATATCTGGGGAAATCTTCATAAGTTGTCTTCCCACCCGGCAGACGATACCCGTGGTTGGGAAAGCGAAAACATCGAGCGCCAACTGACATACCTTCGAAAGTCCGTCATTGCCGCAGGCAAGGATAACTATCAACATCTTGACACGGTTCAGATGTGTCCCATAATCACCAACCTTGCCGCGACCCTGTATCATATCGGCCGGTTTGTCGAAGCCCTGGAGCATTGGAACAACGCCCTTGAATTGCGTCCGAATTTTTCCATGGCGCGCGGGAACAGGGGGTTGGGCCTGGTCCACTATGCCCATGCCCTGTATGATGATGCGCAAGCCCTTATATTTTTATATCATGCCCGCCAGGATTTAAAATCCGCACTTGAAAACGATGTCGAACATCATGCCGAACCGGTTTTCAAGAGTTACCTGGAAGATCTGGATACCGCTCTGGCTGACATGGATACGTCTAAAATTGACCTGAAAACCGAAAAATCGAATGCTGAAAGCGGTTACAAAACCTGGTGCCTGCAGCACGGGTTGTTTCTCAACCCGCTAAACGATCTGGGTGCATTTCCTGCAGCAGCCTCGGATACGATGTGTACCCCGTCCATCGTTATGGTAAAAGGGGAAATGCCGTATTATCACGGCTTTTACAACCAGATAAAACAAGAGTTTGTTTCGGCTCGCTGGCTTTACTATGACGGGCTGACCTCTCAAAAAAAACATCTTTCCGACAGCCGTGTCCTGCTTCTCGACACACTGGATCATCCGGTCTACGGTCTGGGGATTGAAAAAATTAAAATATCGTTCCGAATGCTGTATTCGCTGTTTGATAAAATCGCATTTTTCCTGAATCGATATTTAAATTTGTCCATCAGAGAAAAAAAAGTGCATTTCCGAACGTTGTGGTACATCAGCAGAGGCGGGGTCAAAACATTGAGACCGGAATTTGCCGATTCAGAAAACTGGCCCCTGAAAGGTTTATTCTGGCTCAGCAAGGATTTATATGAAGATCGGATCGGTTTCAAGGATGCCCTGGAACCGGATGCCGGAGAACTTCATACGATACGAAATCATCTGGAGCATAAGTATTTCAAACTGCTGGAACCGCCGGAACCGGAAACATGCCGGGACAAGCCGGCAGAAACTTTTGGTTTTATCATGTATCGGGATGAGTTCGAAATTAAAGTCCTGCGGCTGATGAAAATAGTCAGAGCCGCACTGATATATCTGGCCCTGGCAATTCACAGTGAAGAAAACACCCGACTGGTAACGAGAAGACTTTCCGAACCGATTCAGGTCATGGAGTTGTCACTGCTGAATGGTGAACAAAAGCAATAACGGCCTCGGCAGAAAATGAATTTGATGGATCAAAATCATTTTTTGCCGAAGCCGTTATTGCAGAAATCCGGACAACTCATTGATGCGCCGTCCCTTTTCAAACGTTTCATGAGCTTTGAAGCAGTCTTCTTGACATCGGTTTCCGGGTCGCATATCAACATTTCCATATCTTCTCGAAATTCAACCAATTGAGCCGTTTCGACTTCAAACAATCTTTCCAAAGCTAAAATCTTTAACCGATAATCCGGGTCATGCAGACAGCCATGCAGCGAATTCAGGTAATTTTCAGGTTCTTCAACCCCCCCCAGCAATACCAGAGCATCATAGCGCAATTCGGGATTTTCATCTTCAAGATATTTAAGATATACAGAAGCGGCTTCTTTCTGTTTTGAAAAAAAACGCCATAAATTAAACAGAATACATCGTTTTTGATCCAGTGCGCAATTTTCAAGGCGATCCACCAGAAGGTTGAAAATACGGTCATCGCGCAGATTTGACAGCGCGTTGACGGCGCTTTCCTGGACCTGAACATCCGGATCATACAGCAGGTTAATCAATGGAACGACTGCCTGTAAATTGCCTTCCCATCCCAAAGCGAAAGCGGCATTCATACGTAATTGCGAATCACTGCTTTTCAAATCTTCAAGCAGATTATCAACAAGGGGTTGCGGGTTTTTCAAAAAGGGGAACATAACGCTCAGCTGGATCGAGGCTACATGACGAATTTCGTCGTGTTCATTCGGATCAGACAGAAGATGATACAAAGGCCGGGCAGCTTTTTCTTTTTCAAATGCACCTAAAAAAAGAATGACTTTTTGTTTTAATTCAATATCACTGTATTTCAATGCTTTCAAAAGCAGATTGCAGGCAATATCCCTTTCCTCAAGGAACAGTTCCACACAATCGATATACCGGCACACTTTTTCAAGCAGGCGATTTCTGGGCGTAAATTCTACGACATTGTTTGGTTTCATGTTCAACTGGAAAATGTTTGACCGTCAGAAACATAATGAGCTTTTCTCAAAAAATCGGCTCAACAGACACAGAGAAGAAAGACAGCGGAAAACAGCGCAGAATATAAAACTGAATCAGCCCACATACAACCGGAACATCAAGTGCCGTTTAGACAAAAAGCTTTATTAACTCATCACACCATTTAACGGAGAATTCAATTGAGCAGCCTTATTCTGATAGAATTCGAATCAAAGCCGGAATATTTATCAAAAAAAACTTAAGTTAGTTATATACTTACTGCTATTTAAAGACTTGTGCAAGAAATTTATTTGAATTTTAATTTATTTTTTTAATATAACTAATTGTAATAATCGGTAATTATAAGTCGTAGTTCCAATATAAATACAACTTAATTTTTTAAGATGCTTAAATAGAATTAATAATATTAAAGCCATTTTAATATACTCTTTTAATTTTAAAAAAATGCATTCCGGTTCGCAGTAAAACGTTTCGTCCTTCCCGGGCTCGGAAAAAACATCCCGGTCATGAATGCCGGAAAGACTTTTTTTGAAGAGGTTGACACCTTTTACAAAAAGAATTAGAATTCCAAATTTATGAAATTATGAAAAATTGGAGGTTGATGTGTATTCCAAAATACTGATTCTTCGATTCCCTCAGGCGGAATCCCGCGAACCGGTTGTCTGCAACCTGGCGAAACTACATGATCTGACGTTCAACATTCTGAATGCAAGGATATTTCCCAGAAAAGAAGGCATGATGGTCCTTGAATTATGCGGGACCAAAAAAAATTTCAAGGACGGGGTGCTGTTTCTTAAAAAACAGGGAATCAAAGTCAAGAATGCGTCCCAGGAAGTAAAACGCAACCTTGACAAATGCACCCACTGCGGTGCCTGCACGGCGGTGTGCCCAACCGGGGCCCTGTGGATCCAGCGTCCTGAGATGGTGGTAAATTTTGACCAGAAAAAATGCAGTGTCTGCGAACTTTGCGTACCGGCCTGCCCCACCCGGGCCATGGAAATCCGTCAGTCCCGAGAAATATTTTTTGAATGAAGCCGATAACTGCCATTGCGATCAGCGGTGGAATCGATTCGCTTGCGGCTGCTCACCTGTTAAAAAGTCAGGGGCATGCCTTGATCGGTATTCATTTTTTAACCGGATTTGAGTCTGCCGTCCCAAACCCGAATGAAGCGTTTGATCCTTTTCAGACGGCAAAGCGAAAATTGTCCGCCGTTACCGCCCAACTGAACATTCCCATCAAAATTTTGGACTGCCGCGATCAGTTTAAGACCTGTGTTGTGGATTATTTTATTCGTACCTATCGCAGCGGGCAGACCCCGAATCCCTGTCTGATCTGCAATCCGGCCATTAAATTCGGTACTGTTTTAGGCGCCGCACAACGACTGGGAGCCGATCGTCTGGCGACCGGGCATTATGCCCGCACGTACAAAGACGAAACCGGCAGGTTCCGCCTTCTGAAGGGCAGGGACCCGCTCAAGGACCAATCGTATTTTCTGGCAATGTTGGATCAATGCCGTCTCGAATCCGCTGTTTTTCCGCTGGGAGATATGACAAAAAAAGAAGTGATCGAACATGCCCGTACCAACGGACTTCGGCCGATAGAAAAAAACGAAAGTCAGGACATCTGTTTTATCAAGGGAGGATCATACGGAGATTTTTTGATGACTCTCGAGAATTTTCAACCGGCACCCGGTCCGATTACCGACATCAACGGTCGATATCTGGGGATGCATCCGGGGCTTCACCTGTTTACCGTCGGTCAGCGCAGAGGCATCAACTGCCCGGCGCCACAACCTTATTATGTATTGAGACTGGACACTGCAAACAACCGACTGGTCGTCGGAGTCAAAAGCGATCTGCTCTCATCCGAATGCCGGGTGAAAGATATCAACTGGATCATATCACCTCCTCAAACCCCGTTTCGCGCCCGAACACGGCTTCGCTACCGGCACCGTGAAGCCGAATCGCTGGTGATACCGGAAGGCGACCATTCGGCAATTGTCCGGTTTGATGTTTCCCAGGAGGCGATTACGCCGGGACAGGGGGCCGTGTTTTACGTCAATAACGAAGTATTTGGAGGGGGCCGGATTTCAGCCGAACATGAAAACCCGTTATAACTACCAGATCACGACACTGGGGTGCAAAGTCAACCAGTGCGAATCAGAAGCCATCGCCCATCAACTGGACAGTGCAGGCGGTTCACTCTGCGCTTCCGACGACCCGAAAACGAATGTGTGCATCATCAACACTTGCACGGTTACCGGCAAGGCGGCCATGCAGTCCCGCCAGGCAATCCGCCAGGCTGTTCGTTCGCACCCGGACGCGTTGATTATTGTCACCGGTTGCTATGCCCAAACCGATCCGGATGAAATCAGACGCATCGCCGGAATCGACTATATCATCGGCAATTCCGACAAACATGAGATACCGCAGCTGCTGTTTTCGCCGGTCAATCCCCCGGAATCGCCCGTATGTCGTGTACGGGACATTTCAAAAGAACGCTGTTTCCACCCGCTGTCGGTCGTTGCTTCTTCCGACAGCCGGACCCGACCGTTCCTGAAAATTCAGGACGGGTGCAATACGTTCTGCACCTACTGCATCGTTCCCTATGCCCGCGGCCGAAGCCGCAGCATGCCGTCCGGGGACGTACTGAACCATATACGCCGTCTGAAAGACGACGGATATAAGGAAGTGGTGTTGACCGGCATTCATCTGGGCTGTTACGGACTGGATCTGTCACCCGAAACCAGCCTGTTGTCGCTCCTGCGCCGGATCGCAGATTCCCGCTGCATCGACCGGGTACGAATCAGCTCGATCGAACCCCATGAACTCAGTCCGGACATCATTCGTCTGGTGTCCGAATCCGATGTGTTCTGCCGGCACTTTCATATCCCTCTGCAAAGCGGAGATGATGATATCCTGAAAAAAATGCACCGTCCCTATACCCGATCGTTTTTCAGGGACCTGGCGTTTCAAATTCACGACATGATGCCCGACGCCGCCATCGGGGTGGACACGCTCATCGGTTTTCCGGGCGAAACCCCGGCCGCTTTTGAAAACACGCGATCACTCATTGAAGAAATACCGACGACCTACCTGCATGTATTTCCCTACTCCCCCAGAAAAAACACCCCGGCCGCCGGGTTACCGGATCAGGTCCGGCCACCCGTTTCCAGGGAACGATGCCGGGTCATGCGGGATCTTGGCAACCGGAAAAAGAAACAATTCTATCAAAACAGCATCGGCAGCCGGCAGCAGATTTTGGTTGAAGACAAACGGGACCCGAAAAGCGGCCTTTTGAAAGGTCTGTCTTCTAATTATATACCCGTTCTGATCCGGGGAGACGACAGTTTAAAAAATTCAATTGTCACCGTGCAGGTGGATCGGTACGAATCCGATAACGGGGTTTCGGGAACGATTGTTGATTTCTGACAGAAACCGAGTGTTCTTTACCGTTTGAAAAAGATATCATGAACCTGGTTTTCGCGTGTATCATATGCCTGATTTTTACAGCGATGTCATCGGTACCGGCAACAGCCGGAAGACTCATGGGTGCACCCAGCATGGCGAAAACCGGTTCTTCACAAACGAGTTTGCCCCCTGCCCGCTCATCGGCCTCCAATCCGGCGTCCTCACCCGTTTCAACGTTCCTGCCTCGCCCTGTTTTCCGGCCGGGGGAACTGTTGATTCGATACAGCAAAGAAGCTGTCATACACCGTCTGGCCCTGACTCATGAGAAAATCGGCAGCCGGATCACCGGGCATAACCGCCGCCTGAAAGTCCAGAAAATCCGGTTAAAAAAAGGAATGGACGAGGAAACCGCCGCTACGCTTTATCTGGATTCCGGTCTGGTCGACATCGCTGAAAAGCATGTCGTACGGTATCCCAACCGGATTCCCGGAGATCCGTTGTTTTCCGACCAATGGGGAATGTCCCGGATCGATGCTCCCGGTGCCTGGGATATCACGGCCGGCGCGCCGGAGATCACGGTTGCCGTCATCGATACCGGAATTGATTACCGGCATCCGGACCTGGCCGCCAACATCCGGACCAATTCGGTCGAGCTCAACGGACAGCCCGGCATCGATGACGACCGCAACGGATTTGTCGATGATGTCAGAGGATGGGATTTTGCAGGTGTGTCCGCTTATGACGGCGAAGATGATGACAACGACCCCACGGATACGTTCGGGCATGGTACCCATGTTGCCGGCATCATCGCCGGCAAAGGTGACAACGCCCTCGGCATTGCGGGGGTCTGCTGGAACATCGGAATCATGCCGTTGAAAATCACGGCGGACAATGATCAAACCAATATTATGGACGTATTTGACATCGTTGCCGCCCTGGATTACGCCCGCGAGAACGGCGCCCGCATCATCAACTGCAGTTTCGGGAGCACCGGATACAGCGACATTGAGCAGGCGGCCTTTGCCGACCTGAAAACTTCGGGTATTCCGGTCGTCTGTGCGGCAGGAAATGAAGGCACCGACATGTCCCTGTACAGTTATCGTGTTTACCCGGCATCATACGAACTGGACAACATCATTTCCGTCACGGCCAGTGACATGAACGATGATCCGACCGGGTTTTCCAGTTTCGGAATCGAATCTGTTGACGTAGCCGCTCCGGGTACCGGCATCACATCCACCAGCCTTTCAAACGGTTATGAACCCATGGACGGCACCTCCATGGCAGCCGCTCATGTCTCGGGGATTGTCGCCATGATCCTTTCGATCAATCCGGACACGGATTACCGGGCGGTCAAATCCATAATCATCGATACGGTCGATCCCGTTTCGTCGTGGTCCGGGAAACTGGTATCCGAAGGGCGGGTCAATGCGTTCAACGCCGTCACAAAGATGTTGACGCCTGTGGCCGGCGATCTGAACCATGATCGGGTGGTCGAAATTGAAGACGCGGTCCTGGCGCTCAGGATCATAAGCTTATCAGGCCTGTCGACAGGTATAAATGCGGAAGGTGATATCGACGGGGACGGCAAGATCGGCGCAGCAGAAGCCGTCTATGTTCTGCAAAAAATTTCCGGATTCAGATAACTTGTGATAGACACTAAATCGGTTCGTTTTTTAACAGTGTATCGATTATGGCCGGGACGTACTCATCAGCCTTGTCAAAATTAAAACGACAGGATCCTGCTCCATAATGCCCGCCCCCTTCAAAACCGGATAACAGAAGTCCTGCATTGACCTTGCAGTTTCGATTGAAAATGCTGTGGCCCACGCTCACGATCACTTTTTTCCTGTTTTCATTATCATAACGTATTTTTACATTGACCGCGGATTCCGGGAACATGGAATACACCAGAAACCGATTTCCGGTCGGCGCTTCCCGAAGTTCGCGAAAATCCGTTATGGAAACGTTTCCCTGCACCCGGGTGTGTTTTTTCAACGCACCTTCATAAAACCTGTTGAGTTCGACAATCTCTCGACATCGCTTGCGAATTTCAAGATCTTTCATGATCTCATCAATATCTTTCACCCGCAACAACTCGACCAGCCGGTTCCAGTAATATTCATCGGATTTCTTGTGGGTTGAAATGGTCATGGACAACAGGACGTAGTCATAATTTTCAGGATGTTTCACCTCATCCAGTGACAAGTCGGCCGAATCAATCTTATCCGTTTGTCTGATCAGTTCATTGAAATCACGACGAAAAGCATTTTTATCATAATAGTTGTAAATAACGCCGGCGGCCGACGGCGCAATTTTAAATGCTCCTTTGAACGGTCGTTCAATCTGATTCGTATAATGATGATCAAACCACATGGCACAATTTTCATGATACGGCAGGTTGGCGATAATATCGCCTTGCTGAATATCCACAAGCCCTTTTTGCATATCATTTGGTTCCACCCATTTTACGGGTGCCATGATGTCCTCAGCTTCATAAAGCAGAACCGCACATACGATACCGTCAAAATCAGGACGAGCCACTATTCGCATGGTTTAAACTCCATTCCTATCAGCGTCTGAAACCGCTTGATACGGCTTATTATTCTGCCGGTCGCCGCATATGTGTTCATTATTTCGACAGCCTTTTCCCGGGAATCAGAAGAGAACGTCGGAAAGGCGGATAAAGTCGTTTCAATCGATATGCGATGCTGATGCGATTTTATTTATGAATATCAACCGCTGATACAATTGTTAGTAATACCTTTCTCAAAAGGTTTTATTTATGAGAACACGATGCATGTGTCAATAAAATATATAATTTTATTCGGAAAGAACTTCCATAAAACTGGTAAAAAGACAAGAAGTCTTTAAAATTTATCTTTTTCTGAAGTCCGACAGGAATTTTCCCCATGAAGATAAGTAGTTTTCCCTATGGACATCCGGAAATAATCAGTGCTATTTTTTATGTAATATTTAACACCAAGATAATCATATTATATCTTTATCGAATTTCAGGCCTGCAACATACGCACTTATTTTTAACGTCTCAAATCTTCTCAGGATATCGGGCGGTCGTAATTAGCCCGAAGCACTTTAATTCTCAACAGGAGGATAATGCTATTATGAGTGTTTTTGCCGAAAAATTCCAGTGCAAATCCGACGGAGAGCATTTCTGGATATTGTTCGAAAAAGGAGAAACCAGAAAACCGATCTGTGTGCTCACCGATATGGAGATGGATGAAATCGTCCAGAAGTATGTGCAGGTGACTTATAACTATGAGGAAAATACGAAAAGCGTTTCGTATTACCCCGTCAACCATTCGGAATAAACCCGGTAACCATCTATCCGTCCGATTCTGCCCGTAAAATTTCTGCTGCAGTTACCTTCCGGCGGTAACTGCAGCAGATCAATTACCTGCCCCGCCTCATACTCTCCACCCGCTGATTCGTAACACCTGAACCGTACCATCATTCCGAAATCCCCCAAACCCGGGACAAACCAGAGCAATGCCCTGACGCCTGTAAAAATCCATCTGGCTTTTTCAATTCGTTTGAGCTATGACATCCACACGGTAATTTGGGGAATAGTTTGATCCGGGCAAAATGAATACCGAACGCACAATTGAATCGGGGGAAATGCAAAGAGTTTGAAACAGGTAACAGCCGCTGTCATCATCAAAAACGGAAAAGTACTCCTGACCCGGAGAAAACAGGGGGAAAAACTGGCCGGATTCTGGGAATTCCCCGGCGGCAAACTTGAAGAAGGCGAGACCCTCCGGTCATGTCTGGAACGTGAGCTGCTCGAAGAACTGGGTATTCATGCCAAAGCCGGCCCACTCCTGGCCGAAAGCGAGTACCATTACGATCATGGCGCCATTCGACTACTGGCGTTTTTTACCGAAATTCAGGGCGCTGAAAATCTGATGCTCACGGTTCATGATCGTGCTGAATGGGTCGATCCAGACGAACTGACGAATTACAAGCTGTCGCCGGCCGATATCCCCATCGCCTTGAAAATCTGCAACATGTTATCAGAATAAACCTTGATCAATACCCTGGGTGACATCCCGCGCATAATTGGTCTCTTGGTTTGATCAACCGAAACGAAAATTCAGATCCATGACTGTCATGGCAGGACATACAACCGATTTTACCATCAATCAAGGGATATTCAGAAGGGATGACACGGCCCGGGGCTACATTTACCGGATGAGAAGCTCCCGGCCTGATATTGTGGTGACATTCCATACACGCATCGATCAATCGAGACAGTTCCGGTGTCCCTGCCATATGAATTCCGTTCACTTCGTTCGTGTCATATCCCCCTGTCATGTGGCATTTTTCACATTTTTTCTGTTGAAACGGAGTATGAACATAGGTTCTGATTTGTCCATCATTGCAGATCTCCCCGTGACATTCACAGCATTCGGCAGCATAGGTTCCGGCTGAAAACACATCCGCAAGCTCCAATGCTGCCATAATACCGCATACTGCGATAATCGAACGAAAACACAAAAAACTTCTCATTGTTTGCCCTCCAGATTAATTCAGGATCTCCTCTCACCGTTCAAACCTGGATTTCAAACTATCCTGTAAAATTATCTTTAAAAGCCCAGTTTCATAAACCGAATGACCTATGATGAACGGATTGAAAATCTCTCAAGCCAGGAGGTGTCCAATTTCATTTGAAAGTGTTTCAGAACCATAAAAAGCAATACAAGGGGAAATCTGAAGCGGAATACAATTCAAATACAGGGTTTTATTTAAATACAAAATTTTAAATTTTAAGTAAATATTTTTATTAAATCAAATAAAAATATTTACCTACATACTGTCATTATTTGGTTTTTTACGGCTTATCATCCAGTATGTTTTTTCGATTTTGACTTAACTGAATTCTGATGTTTCCGTAAGGGTCACGGAATTAATAAAATCCACAAGTATTGCGTAGGATATTCGGAGTCTCGTGAACTCGCTTACCTGTTCGTCTTCAAGGCGCATCAAAGCGTGCATACGTGTACGTGCGCTTTGATGCAACGCAGAAGACGGACAAATAGACAAGAAAGACTGTGGGATTTATTTGTTCCGGGGCCCTGAGACAATCGACCCTTTTCTTGACATTTCCCTGCGGCTGTATCATAATTTTTGTAGTTTCCTCTCAACAAAAACGTCATTCCAACACTCTGATTCAATTCATTTTCAACGCATGAATCGTCGCAACATCTGCACGATTCCCAGCAACCAATAAAAAAAACGGTTCAACACGTTCACAATTAAAAAAGGACAAAAACATATCTCATGAAACGCATCATCTTAATCCTGATGGCCATGCTGTGGCTTGCTGCGTGTCAGCCGGTCAAGGGCAACTTAACGGTCCACTCGCCTTTAACCCTTTTCAACCGTGATTTTGAAAAAGTTCAGCTGAAACCCGGGATTTACGAGTCAGAATTTCTATGGAAGAAACGCCATCTCACCCTTGAACTGCGCCTCAAAGATGACTTTGGATTCAAACAGAGAATCGTATTCTCGATCCCGGAGCACCTGATATTTCCGGAACGTTCCGGAACCATTTCAATTCCGTCTTCTGAAAACCTTCAGCCATGGGACCTTGTCGTTCAAACAGCATCTTCCGTTTATCAAAGCGAAATCTTCTGGGGGTACGAACCCTGTTACTCCCATCGCTGCAGTCGCTACTGGCGGCACAGGCATGATCGTTACGGTTATTGGGACGACGGCATCTGTCAGGGGGAAAAACAGGTGAAATATTATTATCGGGACACTGTGACCGATCTCAAAGTGATGCTGAACGAACCGGGTACGAATAACACTATGGCTCGGTTTGAAGGGCGTTCCAGAGATCGTGCAAAAATATATACGTTTGAAGGGCCGTGTTATTAAAAAAAAGAGGACTGAGTGATTAGGACTGAGAACTGAGTTAAAAGAGCTGTTGGCTATTGGCTGATTTATGGTGGCTGGATATCTGATCGGGCGCAGGGGCGGCCCCCTGTGTCCGCCCCTTGCCTGACGGCGAAAAAACAAGTGGCAGTAATTAACCGGCAATGAATACAGAACGACTTAAATATGCCGGCAGTGACAAAAAACACGAAATGCGGGACATATGAACGAAGAGTATAAAAAACTCACGACTCACAGCTCAGATCATGATTCCAGGCGCATCAGTTGTTTCATGTCGTCCGGAACGGGTGCGTGGAAGCAAAGCTTTATTCCCGTTTTCGGATGGAGAACGTGCAGGTCTGCTGCATGCAGTGCCTGACGTGAAAGACGCAATTTTTGTCTGTCCCCGTCTGTCAGGCGGTCACCGATAAAACGCAGGAATATCGTCTCATCCACACCATAAATTTTATCCCCCGCCATGCAGTATCCAAGTCCCGACAGGACGGCCCGAATCTGGTGAATTCGCCCGGTTTCCGGTACTGCCTCCACCATACTGAGACCGTCTCGGGTCATGAGATTCCTGAAATGCGTCCGACAGGCTTTTGCTCCCGCCGGTATGGATTCGTCCCCTGAAAACCGGCAGAATTTTACTTTTTTACGTATTTGACTGTTTTCATCCCGAACCATGTAACCGGCCGCATCGACAGGCGCTTCAGGAAACGCACCTTCCACCAGCGCCACATATCTCTTGAACACCTGCCGGTCGTCAAATTGCGCACGGCATCGGGCCGCCGATTCAGAGGTTTTGGCGGCCAATACAACCCCGGAGGTTTCCCGGTCCAATCGGTTTACAAATGACAGATGCGGCATGTTCAGATTTTTTTTCAGCAATGCCCACAGGGTATGGTTAAAATAACGGCCGCCGGGATGACAGGGCAAATGCGGGGGTTTATCAACAGCCAGCAGGTCCGTATCCTCAAACAGGATTGAATAATCCGTATGTACGGGAGGCTCCTGAATATCCGGAAATCTGTATTCCAGCACATCCCCTTCCGCCGGAAAGGTTTCAGGAGATACGGCACAGCCGTTCAGCACCACATCGCCGGACGCAATCGCATCCAGCCACTGCCCCCGGTCCAGATAGGTAAACCGATGCGACAGTATATCAACAATACGGACACCCGCCTCCTGCGCCCGAATAACTATCCTCACCTCACGCTTCATTCTGCTACCAGCCATCCGTTACCGGTTATCGCCCACCACCCACCAGCTCTTTTGACTCAGTCCTCAGCCTTCAATCCTTTTTTCTGCCTACTGCCTACTGCTTACTCCCTACTTTCAAGGCCATCAGCCAACATCTCCCTTCCAAACCAGTCGCATGGCATCCAGTCGAAGCCGAGCCCCCTCAATATACCGGCACACCATCTCTTTTTCCTTAACCACGGCTTCTATTTCCTCTTTCGCAATAGCGGGATTGACGGCACTTAAATCAACGAGTCTCCGGATTTCGTCCTCCAGCATATGCTCTGCCTGTTTCAGTCCGGGCCCGGTATGTTTCGGGACGTGTGTTTTCGCTATCCGACGGCTTTCTTTCATCATTTTCGGCAGCAACGATTGAACTACTTCCGCATTTTCAGCCATGCTGCGCGGGAATCCGTCTTTCATGCATTTCGACATCCTCTCGAATGGACAGTCGCCGGTCACATCCTCAAGCTTGTGGTTCACAACCACTCGAATCGGTAATGGCGGCAGAAACCGGTCCGCGTGAAGCTGCTGCGGTGCGACACATTCCAGCACGAAAACGGTTTCCAGCAGCAATGATGCATCTTCCGGGTCATGCCACAGTCCCCTGGCGCAGTTTCCGTCCTGAAGCCCTGTCAGCAGTTCCATGGCGCCGGCAACCATGGGATGATCCCCCGACAGAAACGTTATATCTTCCCGATCCAGGGCCTTTTTACGGTCAAATGTCACGGTTATTTTGTCATCTCGTATCCACGGAAACGACTCATTGAAACGCAGGCCCGGTACCAGCACATATGTCCTGTCGGCTATCTGCTCCGTCTCAATGCCGAAATGGTCAAACAGTTTCACCATGAACCTTTCGAGCTTTCGATCGCTGTCGGCTTTCTCGACGGCCCGCAGCAGATGGTCGGCCCTGTCGGATCGGAATGAACTCAGCTCCAGGAGCCGGTCTCTGCCTTTTTTCAGCTTTCCGGTCATGCGCTCACGATAGACCGCCGTATCAGATATCAGACGTTCCAGACGGGCGCCGGATTCATCGGCCGACTCACTGAAATCCGCCGCCAGTTCGATAATTTCGAGGCGGAATTTATCGGCAATCTGGCCCACTCCCGTAATATTGGATTCAACGGCGTTCAGCCCCTCATGATACCATCGGGCCAGGATTTCCTGTACGCTTCCTCTGATATACGGCATATGAATATGGATGACGGATTTCTGCCCGATCCGGTCGAGCCGTCCGATCCGCTGTTCCATAAGGTCCGGATCCAGGGGCAGATCAAACAGCACCAGGTGATGGGCGAACTGAAAATTCCGGCCCTCGCTTCCGATCTCCGAACAGATAAGCAGCCGTGCGCCGTCAGGCTCTGAAAACCAGGCGGCATTGCGGTCCCTGTGGACCAGTGACAGATTTTCATGAAACAATGCGGACTTGACCGCCATCCGCTTCTGAAGGGACGATTCGATGGCCAGGGCCTTGTCGATGTTCCGGCAGATAAGCAGAAATTTTTCATCCCTGTGGTCGTTCAGAAGGTCTGCAAGCCAGTCGATCCTGGGGTCTGAATCAAAACAATACCCGTCCACGGATTGCTCGGAGAGATTGTCGTCCACGAATTCCGATGTCACCCGGTCCAGGAGCTGTTGCTTTTCTCCGTGGGCTTCCAGCCCCGCCAGATGCGCCACACGTTCGGGAAAACCACTGACGGTTTCACGCGTATTGCGATACATGACCCGGCCGATACCGTATCGATCGATCAGAGTTTCAATGCACCGGCGGCGTTCTGTTTCGTTTCCAGACAGAGCAGGCCGGATCAATTCCCTGATCGGTTCCGGTTGATCCGACAGCAGTTTTTCCCATCGCTGCGTATCCATGTCCCGGTATGTGTCGGGATCCAGGAGCATGTTGGCCAGTTCGGCGATATGGTGGTAATTTCTGTTTTCCTGAAAAAACGTTTCGAAATCGTAATACCGGTCGGGATCCAGCAGATGAAGCCGTGCAAAATGACCTTCCAGCCCCAGTTGCTGAGGAGTGGCGGTCAGCAGGAGCATTTCGCGGGTGGAAGACGCCAGTGCCTGCACCATTTGATATCGTGGGGTGTTTTCCTTTACCCGATGGGCTTCATCCACGATCATCATGTCCCATTTGGCGTCAAGCGCCTGAACCATCCGCTTCCGACTGGAAACCAGAAAGTTGATTCCGCAGATAAACAGCTGGTCCTCCAGAAACGGATTCAATCCCGAATTATTGGCTTCCAGGGCTTTGCAGTACGTTTCATCCACGATACGAAACACCAGGTTGAATCGGCGCAGCAATTCGACAAACCACTGATGAACGAGGGATTCCGGCAACAGAATCAATACCCGGGAAGCCCTTCCGGATATGAGCCGGCGATGAAGAATCAGACAGGCTTCAATGGTTTTTCCGAGACCGGTTTCATCCGAAAGCAGAACTCTGGGAGTCCGACGCGACGTTGTTTCATCAGCGATATAAAATTGATGCGGGACCAGATCAACACGCCCGCCCACGAACCCTCTGACCGGAGATTTCCTTAACGTATGCTGAAGCCTCGCTGTCTGGTAGCGAAGGTTGAAATCCCAATTCCGGTCAAACTGCCCCATCATCATCCGGTCTTCAGGCAGGCTGAAACTGATCTGGTCGGACAGGTCACTTTCCTTCAGCTGCCGGTCGTCATCGCAATATACCAGAAGCCCCTTTTGCTCGTTGACGGTTCCGACCGTAAAACATTGCCCATCTCTTGCGCATACCCTGTCCCCGATACGGAACGTAACCCGCCTGATCGGGGCGTACGCAACGGCATATTGACGGACCGTATCGACAGCCGGAAAACAGATCCGGACCGTTCTGCCCTCCACACGATCAATCAGGCCCAACCCCAGCTCCGGCTCCGTCTCGCTGACCCATCGCTGTCCTACGACAAATTTAATCATGCATGCACCTTAGATACTGCTGAAAACAAACCCACATATCGATGATCAGTGTAACGACGACGAAAAACCCCATCCGGAATTCGGATGCGGTTCGTATATTAACGCCTCTTTTCCGTTTGTAAAGAGCGGGAATCGGATTTCGGATGTACAAATTTTTACAATATGTCCAACCCTTCAACATAATTTCACAAACGGCCATCGAAATTTCAAATTTGTTATTGAACGTTCGTCATCCTGTTATTTATTTCCACCATCAGCCACCAGCCATCAGCCACCAGCCATCAGCCATCAGCCACCAGCCACCAGCCATCAGCCATCAGCCATCAGCCACCAGCCATCAGCCACCAGCCACCAGCCATATCAGCCATCAGCCACCAGCCATCAGCCATCAGCCATCAGCCACCAGCCATCAGCCACCAGCCATCAGCCACCAGCCATCAGCCACCAGCCATCAGCCACCAGCCATCAGCCACCAGCCACCAGACCATCTCCTCCCAGATACGCATTCAAACTCCGTGCCGTATAAGACACATCGGTATGGGAAAGTATTTCATCCGGTGATCCGGCGGCGACCAGGCTCCCTCCCCCGTCTCCTCCTTCCGGGCCCAGATCGATGATAAAATCCGACGCCCTGATCACCTCCAGGTTGTGTTCGATGACGATGACCGTGTTGCCTGCGTCCACCAGTGCCTGCAGCACATCCAGAAGACGCCGCACATCCGACAGGTGAAGACCGGTCGTGGGTTCGTCCAGGATATACAGCGTATGTTCGCGGGAAGGCCGCGCCAGCTGCCGGGCCAGTTTCATGCGCTGAGCTTCGCCTCCGGACAGCGTCGGGCTGGGTTGGCCCAGTTGCAGGTACCCCAGGCCGATGTCGCAGACAAACTCGACGGGTTTGCGGATCGTCGGTACCGGATGAAAAAATTCCAGGGCCTCGTTGAAGGTCATGGACAAAACGTCGGCAATGGTGGCGCCCTTGTAGGTAATGGCCAGTGTCTCCGGGTTGAATCGACTGCCGCCGCATACCTCGCACGGTACGTACACATCCGGCAGAAAACTCATCTCGACTTTGGGATGCCCCTGCCCTTTGCAGGCACTGCAGCGTCCTTCCGAATTATTGAAGGAAAACCGCCCGGGGGCATATCCCCGGGTGCGGGCTTCAGGCACGGACGCGAACAGGTTCCGTATCTGTGTCAAAAATCCCACATACGACGCCGGCACCGATCGCGGCGTTCGGCCGATCGGGCTGTGGCCCACTTCCAGCACCCGGCCGAGGGGTTCCCACCCTCTGATGTCCCGGCAATGCCCCGGAGAGGGTTTTTTGAGCAGCCGGCTCCGGAGTTCCGGGTATATGGTGGTCTTCAGGAGACTCGATTTACCGGAACCCGACACACCGGTCAGGCAGACAAGACTGTTGAGGGGGATGTCCACACTCAACTGCTTCAGATTATGAGCGGAGGCCCCAATCACCGACATCACCGGCTTGCCTTCACGGGTGCGGTGTCGCGAGCCGATCTCGTGATGCGGCTGTTTCAGGAAGGTCCCGGTCACCGATGCCGGACTGGATGTCAGATCGTCGAGGGTCCCCTGCACCACGATCCGTCCGCCGTGTCGACCAGCTCCCGGACCCAGATCAATGATGTGGTCGGCGGCCCTTATGGTTTCTTCGTCATGTTCCACCACCAGAATTGAATTACCACGGTCCCGGAGCTCTTTCAGGGCGTCGATGAGCATGCGGTTGTCGCGCGGATGCAGTCCGATGGTCGGTTCATCCAGAATATAACAGACACCGGTCAGATTGGACCCCAGCTGGGCCGCCAGCCGGACCCGCTGGGCCTCTCCGCCGGACAGGGTGCCGCCGCTCCGTCCCAGAGACAGGTACGACAACCCGAGCCGATCCAGAAGGGCCAGTCGTCCCTTGATCTCTTCGATGATGGGACCGGCGACGGGCATCTGTTCAGTCGTGAAATACAGCTGATCCAGCATCTGCGGTACGCGCCCGACCGGCTGGTTTACCAGGTCCCAGATGGTACGGCCCCCCACCCTTACGGACATCGCCGCCGCATTCAAACGGCTGCCGCGGCATGTGGGACATACGACCGGTTCGCCGTTCTCATCTTCGGATTCCTTTTCGATTTCACCGGTCCCGTTGCACTCCGGACAGGCGCCCTGCGGGCTGTTAAAGGAAAACATCCGGGGATCCGATGTCTCGAGCCCCACCCCGCACACCGGGCATATACCCTGCAAACTGAAAAGCTCATCGTTTCCGAAGCTGTCGAGCACCAGCAGGCTGCCGTTTCCCTCGTCCAGGGCCGTATCCACCAGATGCTCGACGGATGCGGCCGCCATCCGTCCCACGAGAATTTCGATGGTATGCATGTAATACCGGTTCAGGGTCATGTCCGGAACGATATCCATCACCTCGCCGTCCACCCGCGCCCGGGTGTATCCCTTTTTCAGCGCCTGAGAAAACACGTCCTTATGAAACCCTTTCCGGCCGTACACCTTCGGTGCAAAAATCCGGGCGTCATTTCCCGGATACCGACGCAGAAGATGCTGGATCATGGCGTCCCGGCTCTGGGGCATCAGACGCCGTCCGCACTGCGGGCAGTAGGCCGTACCCAGACGGCTGAACATCAGCCTCAGGAAATGATAGATTTCGGTCAGCGTCGCCACCGTGGAACGGCGGCCCGCGTGACTGACCCGCTGCTCGATGGCCACAGTCGGCGCCATGCCCGATACCAGGGCCACATCAGGCCGCTCCAGAATCCGGACATACTGCCGGACATAAGGCGCAAGGCTTTCCAGATACCGCCGCTGCCCTTCGGCAAACAGGATGTCAAAGGCCAGTGTGGATTTTCCCGATCCCGACACTCCGGTCATCACCACCAGCCGGTTGCGGGGGATGGTCAGTTCCAGGTTCCTGAGATTGTGCTCGCAGGCGCCCTGTATATGGATGCCGCCGGTTTGTACCGGCACGTAGTCCCTCATGGGTTCGGCTACCGCCGTCTCCCGGCTTTCGAACGGCGTCGGCTCCAGAGACGCCGCAAGGAACCGGCCGGTATGCCCGATCCCGTCGGCCGCCAGCTGCCGAGGAGGACCGGCAGCCACCACCTCACCGCCGGCATCACCGCCTTCCGGGCCCAGATCGATAACCCAGTCCGCGCATTTGATCACATCCATGTTGTGCTCGATCACCAGCACGCTGTGCCCCTGGCCCACAAGCTTCTGTAACGCCGTCATCAGTTTTTCGATATCACTGAAATGCAGCCCCGTGGTAGGCTCGTCAAAAATAAAAAGAATGTTATCCCGTTCCTCAGTCTTCAGATATCTCGCCAGTTTGAGACGCTGTGCCTCGCCGCACGACAGCGTATTGATCGGCTGTCCCAGACGGACATAGCCCAGGCCCACCTCGGCCATGGGCTGCAGTGCCGAACAGATCCGCGGAAAATGAATAAAAAAATCGAGTGCCTCGTCCACGGTCATGGACAGAATATCGTCGATGTTGCGGCCCTGCCACCGAACCTCCAGCACCTCGTTTTTAAACCGCCGTCCCTTGCAGTCGGGGCACGTCACGTAGACATCGGATAGAAACTGCATCTCGATCTTTTCGAATCCGTCACCCTTGCAGGTGTCGCAGCGTCCGGCCGCCACGTTGAAGGAAAAATGGCCGGGGCCGAATTTTCTTTTTTTCGCGTCCCGGGTACCGGCCAGCAGCCGCCGGATCGGGTCCAGGGCTTTCGTGTAGGTCAGGGCATTGGCCCGGGGTGTCCGGCCGATGGGACGCTGGTCCACCATGATCACGTCCGTTACATGCTCCAGGCCGTGAATGGACGCGTGCCGGCCCGGCCGCCCCTGAGAATCCCCCAGTTTCCGCTTGGCCGCCCGGTACAGGATGTCCTCGGCCAGCGTGGATTTTCCCGATCCCGACACACCGGTCAGGCATACGAACCGCTGCAGGGGAATCTGCACGTCGATCCCTTTCAGGTTGTGTTCGGCAGCGCCCCGTATCTCGAGCCGCCGGCTCCAGTCCGGCTTCCGGACAATGTCGGGCGGCGCAATCTCACGCTCGCCGGTCAGGTACCGGCCGGTCAGCGAGTCACGGATCTTCGCGGTCGGACCGAAATACATGATCTCGCCCCCGTCGCGTCCGGCCCCCGGCCCCAGGTCCAGCACATAATCGCTGCGGCGGATAATCTCCGGGTCGTGCTCCACCACCACCACCGTGTTGCCCAGGTCCCGAAGCTGGTGAAGGATGCGCATCAGCCGGAGGCTGTCGCGCGGATGGAGGCCGATACTGGGTTCATCCAGCACATACAGGGTGTTGACCAGCTGAGACCCCAGCGCCGACGTCAGGGACACGCGCTGCACCTCGCCGCCGGACAGGGTCCGCGACTGCCGGTCCAGGGTCAGGTATCCCAGGCCCACATCCTGCAGATACCGAAGGCGTCTGCGGATTTCCTCCAGCACCATCCGGCCCGCCTCATCCGTGCCGGACAACTCCGGCGTATGAAAAAACGCGGCACAGTCATCCACATTCATCCGGTAGACATCCGCGATGGTCTTTTCGTTGACCGTATACAGCAGGGTCTCGGGTTTGAACCGGGTCCCGCCGCAGTCCGGGCACGTGTCGTAGCTCCGGTACCGGGACAGGAACACCCGCACGTGCATCTTGTACGATTTGCCTTCCAGCCACTTGAAAAAGCCCCTCACCCCGTAATAATCGTCCGTTCCGTTCATGACGGCATCCTGCTGTGCGCGGGTAAGCGTCGAAAACGGCACGTTCGCGGGGATTTTATGTTTTCGGCAGAAATTCATCAGGTCTTCGAATTCAAACTTCCCGTCGTCAGCCGTACCCCAGGGCTTGACGGCCCCCTCTTTCAGGGACAGACGCGGGTCCGGTACGATCAGCTCCGGATCGATATCGATGACACGGCCAAACCCCCGGCAGGTTTCACAGGCGCCCAGGGGGCTGTTGAAGGAAAACAGGTTGGGCAGCGGCGGGCTGTAAACGATACCGCATTCAGCGCATTCCAGCCGGTTGCTGAATGCCGGGCGGCTATCCCCATCGATCAGGATATCCAGACGGCCGCCGCCGAAGCGGAACGCCTGCTCGATGGAATCCAGAATGCGTTGTTTTTCACGGTCTTTGAGGATGACCCGGTCGGCCACCACATCCAGGCTCCCGTCCCCGTCCGACGGTGTCCATTCCTCGATCGGCACGATGTCGCTTCCGAACAGGACGCGGTCATAACCCATGCGAAGCAGGTTTTTCCGTGTCAGTTCAGCTCCCGAAACGCCGTTATCGGTATCCGGTTCCACCCGGCAGGGAAACGTGATGATCATCCGGGAGCCGTCCGGACGGGTCCGGACCGCCTCCCAGACACGTTCCGGGCTTTCCGGACGCACCGGACGTCCGCAGGACCGGCAGTGCAGCCGCCCCATCCGGGCATACAGCAGCTTCACGTAATCGGTGATTTCGGTCATCGTGCCCACGGTCGAGCGCGAGGTGCGCACCGGTTCCTTGCGGTCAATGGCGATCGAAGGCGGAATGCCTTCGATTCTATCCGCCACGGGACGGTCCATACGCTCCATGAACTGGCGGGCATAGGGGGAAAACGTCTCCACGTATCGACGCTGCCCCTCGGCATAGAGCGTGTCAAACGCCAGTGAGGACTTTCCCGATCCCGATACCCCGGTCACCACGGTAACGGCGTTCAGGGGGATATCCAGATCCAGATTCTTCAGGTTGTTCTGCCGGGCGCCCCGGACACGAATTGCATCTGTCGTCATATAAATCCTGACTCCCGGAATATCCCTCCGGGTCTCTCATGTGTTGTTTTCATATACAATTTACACTATAATCATCATTATAGCCGGAGCAAACGGATAATTCGGGTTATTGGCTGTCAGATGGTGGAAGTCGTAAGTTCGAAGACAGGGGTAGCCGTATTCTTTCCTGTACCAGTCCCCTGCCCCGCACCCCGCATACTCAGTCCCCGGCCCTCGGCACACAGTCCTTTTTTTCTGCCATCAGCCAATAGCCGGCAGCTGTCAGCCAACATAAGGAGACGCCATGACACACACCTTCCTGTTTCAACAGGGCACATGGAACGTGGCCGGTTATTATACCGATGCAGAGGGACAGAAAAACCCGATCAAAGGATCTGCCCGAATCGTTCATCAGGACAGGCAGTGGCAGCTTTCCGGGTTGATCGCTATCCTTTCGGACCCTCCGATCACCATTGAAAACGACCTGACGTTTGAACCTGTTTCACCGGGTGGCCTCCATACCCGCTGGAAATCGGAAAATCACTCTTTCGGACCGTTGGAGGGAATGATCGTCGTGGTGGATGATTCCATCCTGTCCACCTTTGAATCCGGTGACGGCATCCACAAAGGAATGGAGTGTTTTCGCAAACTGACCAATACCCACTACACGAACCGCGGGGCCCTGTTTTCCGGAAACACGCGGGTATCGTCCTGGATCGTGGAGCTGCATCTGAGCGGCACCATATCTCACCAGATGATCTAAGGGCCCCGGAACAGATTAAATCCACAATCTTGCTTGCCTTTTTGTCCGTCTTCTGCGTTGCATCAAAGAGCGCGTTCAACAAGTATGCACTCTTTGATACGCCTTGAAGACGAACAGGTAAACGAGCGCGCGAGACTCCGAAAATTCTGCGCAATTTTTGTGGATTTAATTCCTTCCGTGGCCCTAATGCTTGACATCACGGGCAGATTGCATCATATACAACATTTTTCGCTGGATACATCAATCACATTTTATCCGTCCCGGATCGTTCGTGCACGGGCTTCGTTCACACGCATGACGTTCAGCAGGCCGGTAAGGCTCCGGGCAACCGGCGCCGTACATTTTCATGAGACATGAACAAACCGCACGACACCATATTTTCCAGGCCCCGAAAGCCGGTCGATCCCTTTACCTTCAATGACGAAGTGGTCCGGGTGTTTGATGACATGATCACCCGGTCGGTGCCCGGTTACCGGGAAATCATTCTCCGGCAGGCCCAGCTGGCCGCACGTTTTTACCGGGCCGGCACGCGGATCTACGACCTCGGCTGCTCCAACGGCAACTTCGGTGCCGCCCTGTCCCGGGAAATGGCCGACCGCCCGTTTGACATGGCGGCCGTAGACAACTCCGAGCCCATGCTTCGGTCCTGCAGGCACCTCTTTAAACGTCTGCCGGCGCGCCACCGCTTTCGACTGATATGTGCCAATATCCAGGATATTGTCATCCGCAGCGCTTCGGTCGTGCTCGTCAATTTTACGCTCCAGTTTCTGCCGGTAGCCGAACGCGACCGTCTGATCCGCCGCATCTTCGACGGGCTGGTACCCGGAGGCCTGCTGCTGCTTTCTGAAAAGGTCATCCATGCCGATGAGTTTCTGAAAGAGCTGCAGATAGAATTTTATTACCGGTTCAAAAAGGAAAACGGCTATTCGGAACTGGAAATCAGCCAGAAGCGGGAAGCTCTGGAGGACGTTCTGATACCGGAAACCATCGAAACCCATCAGAAGCGATTGAAGCAGGCCGGTTTTGAAAAAACGGACATCTGGCATAAATGGTTTAATTTCACGGCCATGCTGGCCATCAAGAATCAGGACTGAGGACTGAGTGAAAAGGACTGAGGACTGAGAGTTCAGGTGTGAGCGTATGAACAATCTTCTGAAACATATCGGGGATCCGGATCTGGAACCGTATTCCGACGCGCTTGGAGCACTGATCGAGAGAAAGCAGGTCTCGGTCGGAAAGGGACGGGGCCGATCTTATATCGAGCCGTTCAACCGCCTGCCCGACGCGGTCCCCTCTGTCGTGGATCTGTCCGGCGACCGGATTTCGATCGGCCGGGCGTCGGACCTGACACCGGAACAGCACCGGCGGATCCTGGACACGCTCCTGCTGCTGCGGCCGTGGCGCAAGGGGCCGTTCAACGTATTCGGAACCGATGTGGACAGTGAATGGGCCTCCGACCTGAAATGGAACCGGCTCAAGGACCACCTGTCGCCGCTTGCGGGCAGACGGGTACTGGACATCGGCTGCAGCAACGGCTATTACATGTTCCGGGCGGCCGCCGCCGGTCCGGACATGGTGCTGGGCATCGAGCCGTTCCTGCCCTATTATTACCAGTTCGTGTTCCTGAACCGTTACATCCGCTCACCCCGGCTGTTCTGCCTGCCGATCGGGATCGAGGAACTGCCGGACATGCGCGGTTATTTCGATACGGCATTGTGCATGGGGATTTTATACCACCGAAGGTCCCCGCTCGACATGCTCAGACAGATTCACGGGGTGTTGAAACCGGGAGGCGAACTGGTGCTGGAAACACTGATCATGGAAGGATCGGATGAAACGGCCCTGTGCCCGGACGGGCGTTACGCCAAAATGAACAACGTGTTTTTCCTGCCCACGGTCCCCTGCCTGACCGTCTGGCTCAAACGCTCCGGTTTTGATACGATCCGCTGCGTCAGCATCGCCAAAACCACCCCGGAGGAACAGCACGGAACCGAATGGATCGAAACCGAGTCCCTGGAAGATTTTCTGGACCCGGACCGCCCTGACAAAACCGTCGAAGGCTACCCCGCCCCGGTGCGTGCTATCGTGATTGCAAGACGTAAGTCGGCGTAGTGGGTTGAACAGGTACCGACCGTCACCACCAGGTCAAGACCCATAGCAATTACAAAAAAAAGCCCTCAAGGGTGGCGACACTGCTTAGCCACGGGCTGACGCCCGTGGCTAAGCAGTGTCGCCACCCTTGAGGGCAGACGATTTATATAAAAAACACGTTCAGATAATTTACCGCGATGATAACCCAGAGAAACAACCCCGCATATCCGAAAAAAAGACCGGTCACCGTCAGACGCTTATCGTTTTCATCAATTGAAACCTGCTTCCGCCTGGATTTTGTCAGGAGCATATGCCCGAAAAAAATGGCGGGAACCGCTGCAAAAAAACCGATAATCCCGCTCCACAGGCTCATTGCGAAAATGAATTTCGGATCATGATAAAATTTTTTCCTGCCGGCAAATCTAATGTCAGATTGTTCATCCATGTGCGCCAATCCCCGCCCTCTGAGTTGTTTCCTGGTTCCTGCAAAAAGCTGCTATTCCTAAGCGTCGATATCCCTGTCGGCTGTACTTGACGTATGATCTGCAATTGACATCGGTTCTCTGATTTCTGCGGTGAAGGTTGATACGAAAAACGTTTATCAATAAACGGAAATGGGTGGGAATCAGAGAAAAGACATAAACGGCAGATGAAATGAAATTCAAAGCACGTTCAAAACAGGCTGAAATCGTTTTTCGGCCCGAATTTGTACGAAACACGTATACTCTTCCGCATTTCGGAATATGATTGAGGTAAAACGCGCGTTCATACCCCGCGCAGAAAAGTTCCGGCATCACTGTCGCCTGTCGATCGTATTAATTCAAACAATTTCCAACTGTTTCAACGTTTTATTACCGAAAAACAGTCCCATCTGTCAATATGTAAGTTCAAAACAGAATGCCGACGCCGCCCTGCCCTTTCGGTTGCGATGGCAGAAATCCAGATAATACCGCAATCCTTTCACATACTGTTTTAAATAACGCCGCAAATTTTTTTCCATTTTGTCATTCCCGCGGAGACGGGAATCCAGTATTTAAAAGGCTTATGAAACCCCTCCTTTCGCGATACCAACGGCATTTTGACTTGTCACGGATTCACCCATATTGAATTGACGCATGTTTTCTGTTTCAACGAGTTATCATATCGTCAAATTTTACTTGTGAATGCTATTACTTTTTGATAGCAAACGGCTCAGAATATTCCAGATTTCATGGGATAGGCACTACTTATGTACGCCGCGGAGAACACAGGATAAAACGCAACGCGGTTTACACCCCTGTCACCTTCCGGCTACCACAAGCAGCGAAGAAACACTTGAAAAGCATCGATTGACAACCGCCTCAACCAGATCCTCGAAAAGCGGCTTAGCTTTTCATAACTCCGCACGACTTGCGATAGCTGCGCAGGCGTCAGGAAAAAAATTAATGGCGATAAACCCTGGTGATCTTGTAAAACGTGTTCGATTATCCTTTTTGTCATTACCGCGCAGTCGGGAATCCGGTAATTAAAGGGGTTATGGACTCTCGCTTTCACGAGAGTGACGGGATGTCGATTTTTTATAAATTCATCAACCTTGATTCCCGATGATGGCCGCGCATCCGTTTCTGCATGAAAAATCCCGCTGCAATAGGAGTTCGGGGAACCTTGGAACAAGTATTGGGTGGCCGCAACCGGGTTGTGTATTGCAAGGCGCCATTTCGCGATGCCGAACGGGTGGTTCGATACATCGGTCGTTACACGCACCGGGCGGCCATCAGCAATCAGCGGATTCTCGATATAAATAACGGGCGTGTTTTTTTCCGCTACAGGAATTACAAGGCCAGTAGGTTTGTATGGGAGGAAATGGATTTAAGCGCATCGGAGTTTATCCACCGGTTTCTTTCTCATGTTCTGCCAAAAGGGTTTCACAAGATTCGTCATTATGGCTTTTTAGCCAACGGGCGCTGCAAGAAAATGGTCTCTCATATCAAAGGCTTGCTGAACTGCGAAGTTTCCAACAAGGGTAACGACAGACCTTGCAAAGCCACTGTGCCGTGTCCCAAATGCAAAAAATGGCAGATGGTTCCCTTGTTCATAAAAGATGGGCATGGCCGGATTGTCCATCTTAACGATATTATTAAAAATAGTGGGTTTATCCCCGATACCTCATAGATCGGAATAAAACCCTTTTTGTACTTTTCACCATATATAATGATAAATTGGCTTGAACCAAACGTTAAAGCTGACAAACTGGATACCGTGGTTGTTGACAAAGAGGGGTGATTAAGAAAATCATAGCCAGATTGATATTATATTTTTTTTACTCGTTTTAAGCTTAACTTAGTGTTCTGAAGAAAAAAAGCATGACTAAATACAAAGTGCATGGGGTCTATATTGTCGCTGCCCTTGTGTTCCTTTATTTTTTCACAGAAACTGCGATCAAGACAGCCTTGGATCCCACTTACGTCGTGCCAGGAGCGAGATACGTGCCACGTGCACTCCTTTGGTATTTGTGCCCTCTGTTTTGGTACGGATTCTTGACTACTGCCTACAAGGTCGAAATTCGAGATAATCAGATCAGGGTAGTCAGCTTTCTGAAGAAGTTGAATATTAAGGCAGAAGAAATAGTTTCCCTTGAGAAGCGAATGTTGCGCACAACGATTGCGCATGAAAACGGCAAGATAAATTTGAGCGCATTAATTGACGGTTTCTCGGATCTCAATGCGAGGCTCAGGTCACTGAATTCAGAATTAGCGATAACTGACGCCGATATCGAAAAGCCAAAAGAAACGTCACAGGACCGGGAGAGCTTTAGACGTATGTTGATCAGAATCGGTCTGGTTTTGCTGGCGATAGCTTTCGGCCTTCATGTCGAACTCGATCATCTGACTCGGATTTCCCAACATAGTCCATAAGTGGTGGATTGCTTGTGACCCATTGTGCTGTAACACTCACAGGTGTTTACTTCGAGTATGTTTGTGAGTGATGGGGGGCCCGTTGGGAAAGCTGAAATAATGGGTTCTGAGGACATATCGGGATAGGGAGTAGCCTTGCGGCTACCCCCTCCCACACCACCGTACATGCGGGTCACGCATACGGCGGTTCGACCGGTCAGGGCGGGCACGATCCAGACCCGGCAGGAATAAGCCAAGTGACAGAAAGCAGCTCTTTGGAAAAGCGACCATTACCCACTTGACCCGGCTCATTCGCCATGGCCCCTTGCGGGCACATCCCGTAAGAAGCGCGTGGTAGTGCGGAATCTGTCGTTTCTTGAGTTCCCGGATTCGCGTCCTCGGGTTCTTCCAATGTTTCCAGAGGATCGCCCGAAGGCGTCTGAGAATCCAGTAATGAAGCGATCGAAAATTGGGCAGACTCCGGGCAATGCCGAAATAATTCCACCAGCCGCGAAGGTACAGGTTGAGACGGGCTATGATCTGCTCCATGCTCAGCCCGCAACTGCGGCCGGTGAGTTCCCGCACCCGCTCTTTGAATCGACGGATCGACCTGGAATGGATGCGAATTCGTGTATCACCCCGGCGACTGAAAAAACTGAACCCGAGAAAGCACATCCACCATGGATAGGTGATGCGGCTTTTCTCCCGGTTTAACTTCAACCGCAGCCTCCGGGTAATAACCTGCGACACGCTTTTCATCACCCGTTCTGCTGCCCGTTTGAGGCGAACGAACACAATAAAATCGTCCGCATAGCGGACAAAGCGCAACCGGCGCTTTTCAAGCTCTTTGTCAAGCTCGTCCAGCACGATATTGGACAACAGAGGCGAAAGCGGACCTCCCTGAGGAGTACCTTCAATAGAAGGCTCCTGTGCAGGCCGCCGACCATAATTCCGCCGGTCAAAAAACTTTGACAGGTCCATATCCACCACATGCCGACGGCCCTCGGCCACGTACTTCTGTGCACGCCGGATGGCCTGGTGCTGATTGCGGCCCGGTCGAAACCCGAAACTCGAATCGGAAAAGGTCGGGTTCCATACCTGCTGCAGCACCTGCCCCACAGCCTGCTGGACCAAACGGTCCAGTGCGGTGGGGATGCCCAGCAGTCGGACCCCTCCGGACGGTTTCGGGATCTCCTTTCTACGGACCGGCAGCGGCTGGCAGGTTCCCGCCGGCAGATCGGCCCGGATCTTTGGCCAGTGTCGTCTCAGGTAGCTCGTCAGTTGGTCGACGGTCATGCCGTCAACCCCCGGAGCGCCCTTGTTCGCGCGAACCTTTTGCAGGGCTCTGCGCAGGTTCTGCCGCTCACAGATAATCTCCATGAGACGGTCTCTGCCTGCCGGGGTTTCGGTCAGATACGTCGCTATGGCCATTTCAGAACCACGCACCGGTTTCGGATTTCCTTCCGACCTGTGTGGCAAGTTCAGCTCAAGCTGTTTCATCGGCTGCAATATGTCCATAAG
>Ga0272441_10000450_pt1 | contig 94457 bp, 79 predicted proteins | sample SSMProp6N_FD_193582 | JGI IMG/M metagenome (GOLD analysis project Ga0272441, IMG submission 193582) | Marine sediment archaeal communities from Little Sippewissett salt marsh, Falmouth, MA, United States - SSM-Prop-6N | ecosystem: Environmental > Aquatic > Marine > Wetlands > Sediment ... | reverse complement strand
TCCCGCGGCGATCCTTAGCTCCTGTCGAACCCCAGATTGGCCTCCCGCCACCGGGCCGAGTTGCGCCGGGATTGTATTCCTTAACTCATGACCTGCAAGAGCATTATGAGCCAAAAGGAGAGCCGCCCCTGAGGGCGGCTCCCTGACTAAACTTAAGCTATTGTACCAGGCTATCTTGCAGACGGCAGCCGAACCTTGCCAATGCGGTTGGCTATGAGCACTACAGCCCCTGAAACGCCGTTTCCGGCGAAGTTGTCCCGAGCCGAGGCTCTGAAGGCCCGCCAGGTATCGCCTCCTGCCTTGCGTGCGGCCAGAGCGCCAAGCGCGTTCAGGTCGTCACTGCGCACCCCCGCATCGAAGAGGCTGGTAATTTCCTTTCCATCCGACTTGCCCAGGCCCTGAACCAGGATCTTCCCTATGGTACGCAGCCTGCGAAGGGGATCCTGCTTCCCCGGATCATTCGCCAGGTACTTCTTCAAACCGCCCCTGAGGCCGGCCAGCCGCTCTGCCGGCAGATGACCCAACGCCTCTCCATTGCGCAGCGCCAGATAGCCGTAAAGCGCAGCAAGGCAGGCCTGTTTATCATTGGGCGCCTTCTCGAGCGCCGCCACGGAAGCCGCCGCCTGAGTGCCCACCTTGTCCAGAACGCGCCTGGCCAGTTCCGCCAAAGCCTTGTCTTTCGGCAAAGCCAGCGCGCTTTCGGTGATCGTCCAGGCCGAACGCATCGCGGTCAACGGGCGATCCTTCGCGGCCAGTCTGGCGGCAAAGGGATGCCTCCACGCCACTTCCAGGCGGGTCAGCGCCTCGAGGTTGGTCTCGCCCCCCGCGGCCCCGGCGACCAGCTGCCAGCTGGACCACTGCAGCGCCCCGTAGACCTCTCCGTTCCTGCGGGCGGCGCGACTCTTTTCCATGTAATCCCTGCGCTTCCCGTAGCGGTTCAGCGCCTTCTTGCCGAGCTCGCCGTGCTCGCCCCTGCCGGCGGCCAACTCTTCCAGGCAGCGCCGCACTCGGGCGTGAACCCGCCAGTCGCCGAACACCACGATCTGCCCGGGGTTCAGCCAGAAACAGTCCTCGGCGACGCCGGTTCCGGCGGTCTTGCGGATCTCCGCCATGAACCCCGACGCCAGTTCCCTCGAGCGCCGGCGGATCCTCTTCCAGTCGCCCTTCAGGTCCTTGAACTCCTCCTCAAGCGGCATGGCCACCGCGGAGACGTCGTAGGTCCAGGGCGCCTCCACGCGACCCAGGCTGGCCACCGTCGCACGAACCTTGCCCCCATCGACCGACCAGTCGATGTGCGCCGGACCGCAGAGCCAGTCGAAGGCCTGCGCCGCAGTAGCACCGCGCAGGTCCACCCAGGTAACGCGCAGGCTGCGCACGTCCTGCAGCCTGCTGGCCACGGCCACCGCACCGGGCGCCAGATCGAGGTCCAGACCCGCAGCGGCCGCGATTTCGCCCAACGCCTCGCGCAGAGACTTGTCGCGAACGATCAGCTTGAGACGGGTCTTCAGTCTCGGCTGGGCGCTGACGCGATCCCTGGCCATCTGCTCGCGGAGCTTGACGATCTCCGCCCGGGCTTTCTCCACGACGCCCTTGGTCTGCCAACCCAGGGAACGCCACGAGCTGTCGTAGAGGAAAGCGCGCTGCAGCAGCGCCATTTTCTTCGCGGCATCGTTCTCCTGCCGGGCCGCTTCCAGAAGGACCTCGGCCTTCTCCACGCCGGTCTTGGAGGCGTCACCCAGGTTCTGGCGGATCCCGTAGTAGAGGAAGCCGCCGTCACCGAGCCCCCGGCCCAACCTGGCGAGCCCCTCCCTGTCTTCGCCATCCGCATCCGCAAGCAGATCCTCGTGGCTGGCCTTCTCTTTGGTGCGCTTCTTCCCATAGGTGTAGGCCCGGCCGCCCCTGCGGTAGCCTCCTCCCTTGCCACCACCTGCGATACCGCCAGGGCCACTGCGACTCGCGCCCGTCTTCCGCATCTTGCGATTGGCGCGGGCGGCATAGCCGCCCTTGATCAGGAGAACCGGCCGGGGCGCGCCTTGGACGCCGGGCTTCGCCGCCGGCGGCGGCGAGGGCATCTTGGCTGCGTCCACAGGGCTGCGGAGCACCTCCTGCTCCTCGGCCTTGCCTTCCGCCCCCCGCTCGAGACGCCAGTTGCGTCCCCAGCCGATCCGGCACTGCCCGAGGGGAACCGGCAGCGGCAGGCGCACCGGGGGCTTGACCGGCGTTTCGGGATCGTCTACTCGGGTGCTCTCGTCCACGGCCACGAAGCTGGTGTACTGGCTCATCAGCTTGTGCTCGAGGGCGATCCTGGTGACCTCCTCGATCATCTGCGGCGAGCCGTCCACCCAGATCTGGTCCATCAGGCTCTCGATCTTCTTGCGCGCCCACACGGTGGCCAGGACGCCGTTGCCGGCCTCCTTCTCGGGCAGCTTGACGGTCAGCGGCCAGCTGACTGGCTTGCCTTCGGCCTGGCCGCTGACGCGGATCTGCTCCTGACCTCCACCGGTGTAGCGCCCGTGCACCACGATCGGCCGGCCGTGCCACAGCTCGGGAATCCGCGCGGGGTAGGTCTCGTAGACCTTCAGCCCGCCCCAGTTGATGCGCACCGCGGCCAACTGCGCGCGGTGGATGCGCTCGACCACCTCGTTGACCAGCCTGTGCACGTTCTCCCGGGACTCGTTCTTGCTCAGGATCTTGCCCATGCCCCCGCCCTGCTTGGCCACCGCGTCGACCAGGTTGCGGTTGACCCGCGGCCCGACGCCGATGCACCACAGGCGGATCCGGTCGCCGCACTTCCTGCCGACCTCCTGCACGATCTGCGGCCCGTTGCCGATCAGGGCGTCGGTGAGCATCACCACGATGCGCACCCGCTGGGGATCCAATTCCGCGTTGAGGGCCTCCTTGACGCCTCTGTACATCTCCGTTCCGCCCCCGGCACGGATGGCGTCCACAAACCTGCCGGCCTTCTTCACGTTTTCCTCGGTGCAGGGCACCGAACTCTCGAAGCACTTCGTAGCGGTGTTGCGGAAGGTGATGATCTGGATCTTGTCGCCGGGCTTCGAAAGCTTCAGGAAGTGCTGCATGGCCATCTTGGAGTGGCCGATTCCCGAGGCGCCCATCGATCCGGACACATCCACCAGGAAGATGACCTCGCGCGGCGGGGCCTTCTTGAGGAGTTCGTCCTCGGCCGGCTGGATCATGAGCATGAAGTGGCCGTCACTGCCGCTGGACTGGTGGGCCAGGACCGCCATCTCCGGCTTCTTGCCGATGACCTTGTAGCGAAGGTCGAAGTCCTTGTTGGGAATCCGGTCGCCGGCGGCAATGGCACAGCTCGCGGTGCTGATACCGGTCTGCTTCATGTCCACCTTGTGATTTACGCTGCGCAGTTCCTTGACCGGGACGCCGGCGTCGAGCTTGAGGCTCAACGAAACAGACTTGCCGCTGCGAATCGCGTCGTTGACACCGCCCGGGGCGCCGCCCCCGGTGCGCGCGTCCTCCTTCCAGTAGGCCGGCGTGTAGCGCGGGCCCACCACCATCGGGAAGTGGAATGCGTATTCACCGCGATCGTACTCGAGAACGTCGACGTAGGATATCTGGATCCTGACGCTGCCGTTGGGGGGAATGTTCCCCACCTTCTGCTGAAAGACGTTGGGGCGGTGCTGGTGCAGCACCGCTGCGGTCGCGCCCTGCCGGATCGCCTGCTGGTAGATCTCCTCGGCGACGGCCTTGCGCTTGATCACCCCGACTATCTTGCGCCCGGCCACATGCATGGTCATGCTGTCGACCGCCGAGTTGTGCGGCAGCGGGAACACGTAGACAGCCTCGATCTTCTCTTCGGTGGGGTTGACGAAGGTCTGGACCACGTTCACCCTGGCGATAAATCCGCTGATGTCGGCCTTTACGTCGGTGTGTTTCAGGGGGCACTCGGCGTAGAAGCCGTTGGGCCGCAGCACGCGCAGCGCTCCGGTGGTCAGCTTGGCGGCCACGTCCTCCTCGGGCTTGACGGCCTTCCGCGGCGCACCGGCGATCGCCACTTTCCTGACGGGCCTGCCGGCGGGAGCGGCAGCCGTCGGCGCGGGAGCCGGCACCGGGGACGCAACGCCGACGACCTTCTTCGGGGCGCTCTTCTTCGGGGCCGGGACGGAAGCCGCCGCGGCAGGCTGAGCGGCCCGGGCACTGGCCCCGCCGACAGCCGCCGGCACCTGGGGTTCGAAGGTCGCCGCCGCCGCAAGAAGCGCCAGCGAGAGTGCACATGCAGCTCCGAGTCCGGGTTTCACGATCATCGCCTTTCCTCCATTGAGCAGGCTGAGCCACCAGAACGGGGCGGCCAGCTTGCCGGTCGTAACCGTGGTCTTGAGCGCGGCGGCCAGCGCGCCGGGCGCGGCGGGCACCGGGGCCTCGCCGACCAGCACGGGGATGAGCGCCACCGCGCCGCCGAGCCTTCGCAGCCGGAACCGTTCCCTGAGCCGGGCCATGGCCTGGCTGGCCCGCGAGGAAAAAGTCCTCCGCGACCAGCCCAGCGCGGAAGCCGCATCGCCGTCGCTCATGCTCTCGGCGTAGCGCAGCACCGCCGCTGTGCGCAATCTGGCCGGCAGAGCGGCGAGCTCCTCCTGGAGCACGCCCAGCGCCTCGGCCCTTTCCGTCTCGTTGAGCATCTCTTCCCCACCCCCTTCGGTCGCGACGGCCTTCTCGTGCCTGCTGCGTCGCTCCCTGCGCCTGGCCAGGTCCAGAGCGGCCGAAGCCGCCGCCTTGCGCATCCACCCGGCCACCGACCCGTCTCCGCGGAACGAACGCGCGCCGCGCATGATCCGCAGCGTGGCTTCCTGGACCGCGTCGCAGGCGTCCTGGCTGTTGCCCAGGATCCGCCAGGCCAGGCCGTAGGTTGCCTGCTGGTGTCGGAGCACCAGCTCCTCCATCGCCGCACGATCACCCGAACTGCAGAAGGCGCTCAGGAGCTCTCTATCGCTGCGCTTGGCCAAGTGCGCGTTCTCCTCCGTCTCACAGTGCCTGACGCCGGCGGCCCGAAATCGGGCAGGGGAAAACCCGGATATCCAAACGCCAGCCGGTCAAGCCCTTAGACGAGGCCAATCCCAATAGGTTTCGCGGAATCGCGAAAGCCGCTCCTCCAGGCCCTCCGGTGATACACAAAGCGCACGACTCCAGCTACTTGCGCATGCTCAGCCCGAAGAAGCCACGGCACTCCGCCCGGCGTGCCATGAATCATTGCCGGCCGTCTGCACTCGAGAGCCGCACCTGTTACCGGTTGACCAGGATCTCTATTGAGGAACCCCGCTGGCGAAACGCCGACTGCATGTAGCCCTTCGAGGGCAGGTCGACCTGGACGCGCAGTGTCCGGGCCCGGTCCTCGTGCTCGACGGCCCAGCCTACCAGCCGGTAGCGCAACTGACTGCCCCCGGGTGTGTTCGCAGCGACAACCTCTACGCGGCTTACGCTCTTCCAGCCCTTCGGAAGCTCCCAGCTGATCAGCGCGCGATCATTGAATCCGTTCTTCACGGCGGCCAGGTCGGAGGCGTAGGTGTCCGTGAACTCCGACCTGAGCGCAGCGTTCTGCAATCTTGCCACTACTCGAAAGGCCCCGTCCTTCCCGGCCCTGGCGCTCAGGGCGAACGGAGGCATCGCGAACGCCTTCGTCACCGACAAGGCCGGGTCGCCAAAGAGGACCCTGGCAGCGGTGCCGTTGAGCATGATCTCGGCGGGGCTCTTTTCGGGTCGCGCCATCCCGTCCCTGAGCTCGGGCAACCGCGGGAGTTTCCCGCCCGCGCCCATGACCACCCCGTCGTGAGTGTACTTGAGCGTCTCGCCCAGCGTGGCTCCAGTAACCGCCAGGTACTCGAGTTCCTGGTAGACGGGCACCCCGTGATCGGGGTGCAGCGCGGCAAGATAGCCGACGGTGTTGTTGGCGATCATGCTCAGGCAGAAGGACTCGGCGGCCCGCACCTTCTTCTGTCGCATGCGACCGCGAACGTCGAACCAACGCCCGCACACCCCGGTGTAGCACGCGCCGTTGAAGACCACGCAGGGCGCGAGCTTCAGCTTGCGCGCGAAGGGACCGTTGAGGCAATCCACGACGCGGTCGGGGTAGCCGTGGCCGCCGAAGTGCACCAGGCCCGCGCCGTCCATGCTCCCCAGCCGCTCGCGCGTGAACCCGCGCGGCCCGTGAGAGATGGTGCTCAGGCTCAGGCGCTCGCCCAGCACCGGGATCATGAAGCTCATCGCGGTCTTCGTGAAACCGGTCTTCGCGACCATCGCGTTGGGACCCAGGTTGTCTACGAAAGCGCCCGGCAGCTTCAGCCGGCCGGAAGCCGCATCGGATATCCGCTTCACGAAGGCCTCTGCCTCACCGGGCCCGGCCCCGGTGATGAAACCGGTTCGCACGTCCACGAACGGATCCTCGTCGATCTCGGTGGAGAGTCGCAACCACTTCCACGCGAAGTTGACGTCCAGTTCCTCCGGCTTGACCACCAGGATCGCGTATCGCGCCCGATTCTCGGTCAGAGCCCTGCGCGCGCCGGAGAGGTCTCCGATGTCGAGCGCCTCCTCTGCCGCGCGCGGGTGCAGCTTACGAAGTTCGCCAAGCGCACCGTGGAAGTCCCTGCGTGCGGCGGGCGTGGCCAGGATCACCACCGGGCCGCGGCGGTCCAGGCCCGCCACCAGATCGGGCTTTGTCTTGTTCGTGAAGACCAGCCCCCAGAAGACACCGCCCAGGGCGATCACGCCGAAGACCAGCAGAAGCAGGACGACTACCAGCACAGCGACGACTCTGGATGTCGATCTGGTCATGTGCGCAACTCCCCAACGGGCAACCGACTCCCGGGCTTACCCTTGCGCGAGAGTATAGCTTGGGAAGGAGCGGCCTGGCAAGACATTGTCCGAGCTAATCGCGCGCGACGTGCCGTCGTTCTTCCGCATTCAGCTCCGCCTGCCAGCGGGGGCAGGTCTTCTCGACGTGATCGACGATCACCTCGTTGTAGGCCTTCATGTACTCGCGAGCTTCGTGGTTGAGTTGTTCCTGCGTGTCGGACAGGCCATCGCCGAATAAGATCGGGAAGTTGCGGTAGCCAAACCGCTTGCGGTAGCGATCGTCGGTAAGCCCGCAGCCGGGCACCTCGCGTTCGAGCACTCCGCCCGTGCAGTATAACTTGAGGTCCTCCTTCGCGATGGCCTTGCGAGCCTCTTCGGTGGCGTCGAGTTCCAGCGTCCTCTCGATGCGCGCGCGAATCCCGCGTTCCTGGCCGCCCTTCGCCCACCACGCGAGGTAGAGGATCGGCGCCATGAGGCCCAGAGGAACGAAGATCACGATCAGCACAGCCTGCAGAGGGCTTGCGCCGCTCGCGCAACTGAACGACAGTCGCATTCCGCCGGTCATGATCCACCGATCCGTCTTCCAACAGGCCGTTGACGAATATGTCTGTGTCCCCGCGCGTCCGCGCGCGAGATTCTTCCGTTCTCAGCTTCCCATTTCGGCTTCTTCATTGGCCTGCCCCCGGCTACTGCTGCCACCAGCCATTGCTCAAGCAGCAACGGGCGTGCCGGGCCCCAGGGAATCCTACAAGACTCGTAGAGCTGCGCTTACTGCTGGCCAGGTGCTCTGCACCTGGTGAACAGTCCCAGAAGTGAAGGCCATTCTCAGGCCGGCTCGAATAGGATGAGGGAGGGAACGCCCCTACTTGGCCAGCTCCAGTACCGCGATCGCGGTGGCGGCGGCGGTTCTGGTCACGTTCTCGGCGCGGTTGTGCTCGCTGAATGTGTGTGCGGTGCCCGCCTCCCCGGCGCCCATACCCACAGTCGGCATCCTGCCGATGCGCGCCAGGTGCGCGGCATCTCCCCAGGCCGGAAGTTCCTTCACAGCCGGTGGTCTTCCCCAGGAGCGGGCGTAGGCGTCGGAGGTGATCGAAAGCAACCTTTCGCACTCGGCCTGGTTGCCGGCATCGCTCATCCTGAACGGCGGAACGTCCTTCATCCAGACGAGCACCGGCGGGCGCTCGCGCAGCCAGTCGTCGGTCGCCGCGGCTTCTGCAACCAGGGCCTCAAGACGCTCGCGCACCTGAGCGCCGGAGAAGCCCCTGCCGGCCGCCTCCGATTCCCGGGCCTCGTCGTAAGTGTAATTCACGTTCGCCGAAAGGTAGCCGTGATCGGCCACAGTCCAGGGCGCCGTACCCGCGCGCATGACACCGATATTGACCAGGGCTCCCGGCCGGCTTTCGGCGCGCTCGGCGACCAGGCGGTCTACGGCGTCCTTGACCACCAGCATCTTCTCGATCGCGCTCACCCCTCCGAGCGAACCGTGCCCGGCTCGCCCCTCCACGACGATGTCCGCCGTGCAGATGCCCTGGCAGCCGGGGTAGACCATCTTCGCGTCGCCGTCGAGGACTATGCAGTAGTCGCCGAGCACGCCGTCGAAACAACACGCCAGGGTACCGGCCCCGCCGCCGTTGCACTCCTCGTCGACCACGGTTTCGAAAAGGATCTCGCAGTCGAGACCCGCGCCGGTCTTCTGCAGGGCTTCGATCGCCAGCAGCCCGGCAATCACCCCCGACTTGCAGTCGCTGGAGCCCCGGCCGTAGATCACGCCGTCCTCGATGCGACCGTCAAAGGGATCTCCGCGGTAACCGTCCACTCCGATGGTGTCCATGTGGGCGTTGAGGACGATCTTCCGGCCACCCGAACCGAACACGAAGCGTCCGACGAGACAGGAACGCCCCTGCCACTCCCGGTCCCGCGGCCCGATCATCCCCGCTCGGGAGTAGACGTCTGAGGGAACGGAAATGAAGCGCGTCTGGCCGCCCAGTTCCTTCATGCGCTTGGCGGCGAACGCCTGCCCGGCGGCCTCGCCCGAGGGTCGACGGTCGCCCGAATAGGGATTTACGGTTGGGATCCTGACCAGCCCGGAGAGCATCGCGGCGGCGCGCCCCTCGGAACGCTCGAGGTAGTCGACGATCCGGTCGGGGCAGACAGACACTTCCGGAACCCCTTCTCAGTTTCCGCCGCTGCTGCCGGCCCCGCTCTCCTTCTTCGCGGGCCTGGCTGTCTTCTTGACCTTCGGTCTGGGCCCCGGCTCGATCTTGGGCAGCTTCTGGTCCCAGAGGCGCTCGACGGCCAGGGGCAGAAGTTCCCGGCAGGCGGGCCACTTCTCGTAGCCGGGCAGCTTGACGGCCTTCCTGGCCTGCTCCGCGGGAACCGAGCTCTTGCGGGCCTTGGCCACTGCCGCGCACAGATCGGCCAGCAATTTGCGCGTCTCCCAGACGAGCAACTGCTTGCCGCCGCTACGGCCGTGGCCGGGAACCACCAGCCTGGCGTCGATCTTCTCGATGCGATCCAGGGCCCTGGCCCACTCGGAAACGTCGGCGTTGCCCATGTAGGGAAAGACGCCCCCCGTCAGCAAATCGCCGGCAAAGAGAACCTTCTCTTGCGGAAGGTAGACCACCAGGTTCCCGGGCGCCGCCCCGTGGGGCATCTCCAGCATGCGGATCTCGACCTGCTTGCGTTTGGGCCAACCGGCGTGCAGGGTCATGGACTTCTCGAAGCTCATGGTCGGGGGCGCATACTCGATGCCCTTGAGCCCCGGCAACTTGAGCCGATCGCTCAGCATCTTGTGCTCGGCCGCCAGTTTCGTCCTGAAGGCCTTGCGCGCAGCGGCGGTGGAGATGATCTCGGCCTTGCGGAAGACCTCGTTGCCCAGCGAGTGATCCGCGTGATGGCTGGTCATGATCAGGTAGGTGACGTTCCAGCCGGTACGCTTGTGCGCAGCCTTGAGCAGCCCCTGGGCCGCGCGGTATCCCGGCTGGCCGTCCACGACCACGGTTCCGAAGGGGGTCTTGATCACTCCGGAATTGGGCCCCGGTGGCGCTCCCTCAGCGATTGTCACTATATCGCTGACCTTTTTCATCTTCGGACCGCAACCGGCAACCGACACGACGAGTGTGGCGGCCAGCACGGCGAGACCCACATGACGCAGGCACATAGACGGCCTCCTTTCGGCAGAACCGAGCGTATTTGCGGCCGGCGCCGGTGTCAAGCGAGACCGGGAACGCACATATGCCTGGTCCGAACCCCGGTCCCCGTCCTCTTCCCGGAATGGGTTGCGCAGGCCCCGGAGAAATGCGACAGCAGGCCCGCCGCCTATTCCATGCCCGCCCGTCTCTTCATCTCTTCCACGTCGAGGTCAGTTACGTACCGGAGCAGGTTCTGCCAGATCCCGTGATAGCCGTAGCCCCCCCGGGTCATCTCACGGAGGGCCTCCTTCTTGTCCCAGCCCTGAACGGCGACGCGGTACACAGCGCACATCGTGCCGGTACGATCGGCGCCGTGCTGGCAGTGCACGAAGACCGGCCGCCTGGCCGGATCGTTCACGACCTTCAGGAAGTGAACGATCTCCTTGTCCTCGGCATGCCAGGCCTTCATCCATATGTGCTCGTAGTGAAACTGCTCGCCGGACTTCTCGATCTCCGGCCTGTCGGAGTTGAAGGAGCGCAGGTTCACGATGGTCTTGACGCCCAGCTTCCGGAGTTCCTTCATGCCCTCCGCCGACGGCTGGGCGCCGCGGTAGAGATCCTCAGACACCTTGTGCAGGTTGGGGCAACCCTGCCGGCTCACGCGCACCGCCCACGACTTCGGCCGATCGGGACCGGTCAGCTGTACCGACGCCGACTCGCCCTGCCCTCCGTCTATCGAGCCAGACGGCGGAGGCCTGAGCAGGTGACATGCAGCGCACGCGGCAGCCGCAGCCACCAAAGCTCCCAGAACCAGGAGCAGAGCCCTGGACTTCATGTCCCCCTCCTGTCCCCCGCCCCCCATGCACGGACGGCACGCGTATTGTGCACCGGGGTGAAAGGGGTGAAAGAGGAATCAAGACGCTCGGCAACGCGCTCTTCGATGTTTTGGCATGGGCTTCCGCGCAGGACCTCGACAGGCGTCTCAACCCTCGCGCGGCAGGCAAATTGTGTCTTGACAGCTTCCTGGCATAATCTAGAATTCGGTTTGTCCATTTTCGAGATTCGGGGACGGCCAGGGGAACCGCTAAGGCCCGGGGTGGGAGTCTTTCATGAGCGACAAGCTCGGCGATATACTCCTGCAGTCCAAGCTGATAAGTGAACAGCAACTGGCTTCGGCGCTCGAGTACCAGAAGGCCATCGGCGGCAAACTGGGCGTCATTCTCGTGAAGCTCAACTTCATCAAGGAGGACCGGCTCGCCGGGTTCCTCTCCGAGCAGCAGAAGATCCCCGTAGTCCACCTCAGGGACCACAAGCTCGACCCCACACTGATGAAGCTGATCCCCAAGGACTTCGCAGAGAAGCACGAGCTCTTGCCCCTTTCCAAAGAGGGCGATACGCTCACCGTGGTGACTCCTGATCCGATGGACTACCCGCCCATTGACGAACTGGCCTTCACAACCGGCTTGAAGATCCAGACCGTATTGGCAACCCGAAGCGAGGTCACCAAGGCACTGCAGAGTTTCTACTACGGCGAGAAGAGCACCGGCACCGCGGCGGCGGCACCCGCCGCGGGCGGGAAGACCGCACCGGTCACCGACACACCCTTGAGCCTCAAGACGGTGGGGTCGGCACCGGGCTCCGGGGCCAGCGCCAAGCGTGGGCGGGCGGCCCACGTGGGCGGGGCGCTAAGCGTTGACCACACCGCGCCGCTGGAGCCCAAACCCATCGACATCGACCCCGAGAAGCTTGTCAAGGCGCTGGCGGGCGTGCTGATCGAAAAGAACGTGATGACCCTCAATGAGCTGATGGAACGCGTGGCCAGAGAAGGCTAAGGAGACGTACACCGGATGCGGGTTGTAACCCTCAAGGAACTGGTCAGGCGCGCGGCGGCAACCAGCCGCACATCGGAGGAAGAGGGGCAGAAACTCGTCACCACTCTCTTCGATCTGGCCGGCAAGGAGTTGGACCAGGGCAACCGGGTGGAAATCGGCAACGGCCTGGCACCGCTGAGCCTGCGCAGACCCAGCAAGGTGGCCGCCGGTACGCCCATCGACAAGCTGGCCGATCGCGATGAGCCCTTCGCAATCTCGCTGGTCGTGCCCAAGAAGGACTTCTTCACCTCGGTGCTGGCCGATCGTCTCACCGGGCCGCGAAGCAAGGCACAGATCTATGAGGGCGTCGAGAACCTGATGACCGAGATGGCCACCCGGAAACCTGACCTGGTGGTCCTGGACTCCTCACTGTCGGGCTCGCACGACCTGATCCGCGCCCTCAAGCGCGGCCGGGAAACCAGCATGATCGCGCTGGTGGTCATCAACCCCGAGGACACCGACACCAATCGCCTCGACAACCTCCGCGTCGTGGAGGACGGTGCTCTGACCGAGCCCTTCGAGCTCAACGAACTTGTCGAACTCGCCGAGGGCGAGATCCGCCGCAGCCACGAGGAACGCGCGTTCTTCCAGCACGAGACCCGTTTCCAGATGGCAACCCGCGACGACTGCATCGAGGAGGCCAATGACCTCGCCGCGCAGCTCGTGGAACAGAGCGGCATCAGCGAGGAGCGAGGCGCAGCGCTCACCGTGGCCTTCCGGGAAGCGGTCGACAACTCCGCCCGCCACGGCAACAAGAGCCAGGAAAGTCGCATGATCGACGTGGTCTACCTCCTGGACAAGGACAAGATCACCATCACGGTGACCGACGAGGGTGACGGGTTCGACACCGAGATGTACCTGCGCCGCGGGGTGCACGGCAACGCCGTGGCCGTGGCACGCGAGCGCAACGAGGCCGGAAGAACCGGGGGCCTGGGCATCATGCTTATGCTCAAGTGCCTGGACAACCTGGAGTACAACTACGCTGGCAATCAGGTCAAGCTGACCAAGTACATCAAGTGATTCTGGGGGATCCATGGCGGCGATCGAATTTCGCCTGAAGAACATCAAGTCGGCCGAGGGCCTGACGGCCACGCTCGCGGAGCTGATCGGTTCCATCGATGCGACCACCGTGGAAAGCTTCGCATCGGTAATGGACAAGCTCCTGGAGAAGGGCGTGAGGCATCTGGTGCTGGACTGCGCGGGCGTAAAGTACATTAACAGCACCGGCTTGGGCATCCTGCTCAAGTACGTCGACGCCTTCAACGAACGTGACGGAGGCATCGTCTTCAGCCAGGTGCCGCAGAAGGTCATGCTGGTCATGGAGATGCTGGGCTTCAATGCCCTCTTCACCATAGTCTCCGACGAAGCCGTGGCCCTGCAGCACTTCTCGGGGGCCGAGACACCGCCGGTCAGCGTACAGGTGCCGGCACCAGAAGACGAGCCCGCCGCCGCCCCGGTAGCCGCAGCACCGGCCACCCCCGCTCCCGTGGCCAGACCACCCGAAGCCGCGGCCGTACCGGCCGCTCCGCCTGCTGGCATCTTCCCGCTCACCGTGGCCTGCCCGCGCTGCCAACTGGGGCTCAAGCTGTCCGGCCCCGGGCGGTTCAAGTGCCCGAAATGCACCTCGATCGCCATCGCCGAGGAAGACGGTGAGATGAAGTTCTTCGCCTCGCGACGTGCCAAGCCCATAGAGGTCAGTCTCCCGGCGGTACCCGAACTTGCTTCGGGAGTCACCAGCCTGGTCGATGGCGCCGCGCGCCAGGCGGGCTTCGCCGAGGAAGAGGCAGGCAAGCTCGCCTCTGCGGTGGCTGAGGCCTGCAGGTCGGTCGCGGAGCACGCTTGCGGCAACGACCCCAACTCGGTCTTCCACATGTTGATCGTCCCCAATGGCAAACAGCTCACCGTGAAGATCAGCGACTTCGGCACCCCGCTGGAATTCTCCCCTCAGGGACCATCCAGCGACGCGCGCTTCGGCCCTGTCTCCGCGGTTCTGGACGTGGAGCACGCCCAGAACCCGGCCGGCGGCAATCTCTTCACGTTGACCAAGAGCGTGGAGTAGGCTCTCCCCATGGGTCTCCTCGGAAGACTCTTCGGCGGTTCGGACAAGAAGGAACCGAAGAACATAGACCAGCGTTCCAAGCGCGGGCGCGCGCCGTCGATCCGAAAGGCGCCCGGTCCGTTTCCCCCGGCGAAAGACGAGGCGCCGCTGCCGGAAATCAACCTGGACGACCTGGACCAGCAGCAGGCCGGCACCAGGAAGCCGGCGGTCGACGAAAACCTCGACCCCATCCCAGTAGACTTCGAGGCGGCGCCTGCGCCACCAGCCGACGCCAATGCGGCGGCCGCTGCGGCACCGCCTGCTCCCGCCCCGCCGTCCGCCCCCCGCAAGGACACCACTGACCGGCGCGTGGCGACCCCCTCGTCTCCCCGCGCAACGCGCCGCTCCACAAGGCTGCAGAGCCGGCAGAAGCCCCTCGGCGAGATCCTTATCCAGGCCGAAGCCGTCAACACCGAGCAGCTCAGCCGCGCGCTGAAGATCCAGGACAAAGGCGGCAAGGGGCTCGTAGGCCAGATCCTGGTGAACATGGGAGCATGCCAGCCGACCCAGGTTGCCCAGGCTCTCGGCCGGCAGTTTCGCATCTCGACCATCGAACTTGAGCGCGTAGAAGTCGCCGCCAACGTCGCCGCGATCATCCCCGAGGACACCTGTCGGCAGCACCGCCTGGTGCCCTTCGAGAAGCTGGGGAAGGTGCTCTGCCTGGCGATGGCCAACTGCCTCAACCGCAAGGCCATCAACGAGATCGAGCAGAGCACCAATCTGAAGGTCAAGCCCTTCAACTGCAGCTGGGTGGAGATTCGCGACACGATCGACAGTGTCTACAGCCAGGACGCGGTCCGCGAGGCCGCGGCCGCGCAGGCCGCCGCAGGCGGCGCCGACACTCAGGAGAGCGCCACCGCTCAGGCCGAGGCCATTGCGCAGGAGATCGCTACAGAGGGCAACATTGAAATGCCCCCCGATCTTGGGGGCCCGGCGACATCCGACACCGAGGTTCCCGACACCTCTTCGGCTGTGTCTGAAGATGAGATCGACGTCTCCGACGTAGCCCCGGCGGAGGAGGACAGCGCCGAAGAGGAACTTCGCCCCTTCAGCGGCCCGGCTCGCGCGGTAATCGAGGGGCTCGACGACCTCGACACCGGCGACGCGGAGGAAGTCCGGACCACCCAGCGCGGCCTGGCAAGCAGGCATCTCGAAGCCATCCAGGCCCGACGCGAGCAACGCGCCAAGTCCATGGGCAAGGGCGAAACCCGAGACACCGGGAGCAAGCTCATCGCCCCGGATCTTGACAGGTTCTTCGAAGACACCCCCGAGGTCATCGACCTGCGTCAGGTCCAAGAGTCGGAGCTGGCCGGCGCAGAGCTTCCCGTGGCCGAAGAGCTGGCCTCGAGCGTCAGCGAGTTCGCCGAGCAGACCGCCCCGGAACCGGAACCGGAACCGGAACCCGAGGCCGCAACGGTCGCGACGACAGAAACGCCATCTGCCTCCGAAGCGCCGGCCGGGGAGACCGCCACGCTCGAGGCCGAAAGCGGAGCTACCGTCCCGGCCCCGGTCGAGGCGCCGGCTTTCGAAGCCGAGGATGAGGAGCACGGCGAGCCGGCGGAGGCAAAAGCTCAGGCAGAGGAACTCGAACTGGTCGCCGCGCACAACGGCGAGGCCGAGCACAAGGACGAACCGCAGGTGGCCACCGTCGCCGCCGCCGGGGCTGTGGCTGAGGAACTCCCGGCAGTGCCCTCTATCTCGCACCAGCGCCCGGAGCCTAAAGAGATGGAGGCCCGACCGCTGTCCGACGAGGAGTGGGCCGAGCTTGAGCCCGACCTCGAACCCGACCCGGTGATCGAGTGGGAAAGGACCTACGCGTCGGCGGGTCCGGTATTCGCCCGCCGAAGCCCTATCTGAGCGTTCCGGCAAGTGCCTGTTCGGCCCGCCGCTTGAAGGCGGGCCTTTTCATTTTGAGGTTCCTTGTCTGACTCTTCGGGGCTACTAGAATACGGGGAATGAACGCGATGAACCTGCGCAGCATCGGAATGGCTCTATCAAGCCTGGCCCTGATCGCAGCATGCCGGGGCGGCGAAGTTCGTCGTCGCGGCAGGACCACGATCGTCCCCTCGCCTGTCGGCCGGGTTGCTATCTACACGCCCGCATCGCACGATCCGGCCCGGAAGTGGCCGCTGGTCGTCTTCCTTCCGGCGTACGAACAGCCACCCGACAAGTGGATCAAGCCCTGGACGAAACTGGCTGATACGGCCGGCTTCATCCTGGCTATCCCGGTTCCCAGCAAACCGCGCGTCTCCACGGGCTATCCCCCCGTAGCTCCCGTTGTGATTGCGCGTACCGCGGTAGAAGCCGCCGCGGCCGATCCCGAGCGCATCGCGATCGTCGGTCACGGTTCGGCCGGACTGGGGCTTTCGGCCACGGCCTTCGCCTACCCACGGCTGGCCGCGGCACTGGTGATCATCGGCTCGGTACCCGCCCCGCTGACCGCGCCCGAGGAACTTGCCGCGAAGATGCCCGAATTCCACTTCCTGTTCTCCAACAAGCGGATACGCGCTGAGATCGAAAATCATCTCAGACGCAACCCCAAGCTCCGCATCAGCACCGGCCACCTGGAGGGAGCCGAAGGTCCCTTCGAAGCCGCCTTTGTGAATCCGGTGATCGCCTGGATCGCCACGCAGGTGAAGCTGGGCAGCCGGCCCGCCCCCGCCGTCGCAAGTACCAAGCCGGACCCGACCCGGAGCGCGAAGCTGACGGCCAGGTCCGAGGCCCTGCGCGCGCGGGGCGCAGGGGCCGGTGCCTACATCTGCCTGCTGCGCGCCGCCCGGCTGGCCCCCGACTCCTACGATGCGCGCCTCAGGCTGGCGAAGCTCAGCCTCGAGGGCCGACGCCTGAACGAGGCGATCGAGTGGTCCGGGCACGCGGCCGGTCTCAAGCCGCGCCAGCCCGCGCCCCGGCTGTGCGCCGCCGAGGCCTGGCTGAAGCTGGGGCGCGCCCGGAACGCCATCCGGGAACTCGAGAAGGCCGGAACCGCCGGCGCGGGACTCCTCAAGCGCGTCCGGGCCAGGACAACTCAACTCGAAGTTCCGTCACGCGAGCCGGCGCTGGCCGCCTATCGTCTCGCGGTGAAACACATGCGCCAGGCCGATTACGGCAAGGCCGCTGCCGCTGCGCGCCAAGCGGTCAAGGCCGAGCCCTGCGAGGCGGCCTACCGCGCAATGGCCGTCTATGCTATCTGCAACGCCGAGGGCATGGCGGCCGCCCGGAAATCGCTCGACGACTACCTCGCCCTCTTCTCTGATGACCCGTTCGTAAGACCGCTCGCCGACGCAATATCGGCATCGGCGACCGTCCGGCTCAACCCCGGGCGCGCCGACGCCCGTATATCGCTGCTGCTTGGCAGGATACTCCCGGTCGGGCCGGCCTCCGGACTGCTGAGCGTCATGGCGATCAAGGCAGGAGCCAGCCGCGACCCCGAGGAACTCGCCAAGAAGCTGGTGGAGGGCGGAGCCAATCGCGTCCTGCGCAGCGCCCTGCCGATTCTTTCTGCCAACGGCATCACCTACGCCATCGGCAGCGGAACTCTGGCGGACCTGCGCACCAAGCTGGATGCCGACATCCCGGTACTCGTTCAGCTGCCCCCGGGGGAGCTCGCCGGCCTGCGGCGCACCGAGAAGCACAACACCGGTATTCCCCGGCTGGTCGTTGGCTACGACGACGTCGCGCACTGTATCCTGCTGCAGGACTACGCTGGCAAGAAGCCCATCAAGGTGCCCTACGCGCTCTTCGACCGGCTATGGGACAGCCTTGACCGCTGGTGGATGGCAATACCGGAAACGGGTACCAGGCTTCCGGGGCTCGAGGGCCGGCTGACGAAGCTCGAACTGGCGTCTGCGCTGGCGGCAGCCGGAGATCTCCGCGCGGCCCGGGTCAGGTTCGAAAGCGAGCTCAAGGCCTCTCCACGGCGCGCACGTCTCGGACTGGGAATGGTACTGACCGGCCTCAATGACCTGCCCGGAGCACGCCGCCATCTCCTGGCGATTCCTGCCGGGGACCCGAACTTCGACGTCCAGGTTGCCTTTGAGCTCGGCCGCATCGAAATGAGCTCCGAGGTGGGCTCCACGCGCGAGCGCGGCGCCAGGGCCCTGCCCCACTTTCGCAGGGCCTGGAGACTCGATCCCGGCAGCGAACGCAACACCATACAGCTGTGCGCAGCGTTGCTGATCACCGGCATAAAGGAGGACCGCCGGGAGGCACGCAACATGCTGGAAGACTTCCTCCGCTACCACCCTCTGAGCGTGCCCTGCCTGCGGCTGCTCTATTCGCAATAGCCTCTTCGCAAGTGTGTCAGCGGAAGGCCTTTCCGCGGGCCCTGGGGGCGCTTTGCCCTGAACTTGAAAGTTTGGCCCTTACGTAATAGATTGCATCCGTCGGGGTCCCGCCGCGCCGGGACCCCGAAACAAAATCAGCAGGCGCGGAACGGAGGTTCTTCCACAATGGCTGACAAGATTTACGGCATCTGCTGGCACGGCCGCGGCGGCCAGGGCGCCAAGACAGCCGCGACCATGGTGGCGGAAATCGCCATGCTCGAAGGCAAGTATGCCCAGGGCTTCCCCGAATACGGCCCCGAACGCATGGGCGCCCCCATCCGCGGCTACACCCGCATCTCCGACGAGGAGATCCGCGTCCACAGCTCGCTGGAAAGCGCCAGCGCGGTGGTGGTCTTCGACGACACCCTGCTCGACGTGGTCGACGTCTGCGATCTGCTCGTGGAAGGCGGCCCGCTGGTGATCAACACCTCGATGAGCGCGGAGGACGTCAAGAAAAAGCTCAAGCTCAAGAGCGGCCAGAGCCTGCACATCGTCAACGCGACTGAAATTGCCATCGACGAGATCGGACGCCCGATCCCCAACACGCCGATGATCGGCGCTCTGATGAAGGTCACCGACCTGCTGCCGGTCGATGCCATCGCCAAGGGCATCGAGAAGAAGTTCGGCAAGAAGTTCGGCGAGAAGATCGTCCAGGGCAACGTCAAGGCGCTCAAGCGCGCGCACGACGAAGTCCAGGCCTGCTAGCGAGAGGATCTGCCATGGCTGATGAAAAGAAGGTCAAGGGCTGGAAGGGAGTCATGGACGGAGGTCTCGTCGATCCCGGCACCAGCGAAGTGTACAACACCGGATCGTGGCGAACCTACCGCCCCGTGTGGCACGAGGACCGCTGCATTCACTGCCTGCAGTGCTGGGCCTTCTGCCCGGACATGTCCATCAAGGCCGAGAACGAGAAATTCGCGGGCTTCGACTACTACCACTGCAAGGGCTGCGGCATCTGCGCGAAGATCTGCCCGGTCAAGGGCGAGAAGGCCATCACCATGGTGCTGGAGTCAGAAGCCGCCGCCGAAGAGAAGAAGAAGCAGGGAGGCGAATCGTGACTACAGCTGTCGCCAATGAGAAGAAGGTCGTGGCCCACGAAGTGATGGGCCTGACCGGCAACGACGCCGCGGCCCACGCGCTGCGGCAGGTCAACCCCGACGTCGCCGCGGTCTTCCCGATCACCCCCCAGACCGAACTGATGCACAAGTTCTCGGAGTTCGTGGCCAACGGCCAGGTCGAGACCCTGCTGGTCAACGTCGAGAGCGAGCACAGCGCCATGAGCGCCACCGTGGGCGCCTCCGCCGCCGGCGCCCGCGCGATCACCGCCACCAGCGCCAACGGCCTGGCGCTGATGTGGGAGATCGTGGCCATCGCCAGCTCACTGCGCCTGCCCATCGTGATGCCGGTGGTCAACCGCGCGATCAGCGGCCCGCTGAACATCCACTGCGACCACTCCGACAGCATGGGCTGCCGCGACCTGGGTTGGATCCAGCTCTACTCGGAAAACAGCCAGGAGGCCTACGACAACATCATCATGGCCTTCAGGATCGGCGAGAACCCCAAGGTCAAGCTGCCGGTAATGGTCTGCCTCGACGGATTCATTCTCAGCCACACCATGGAACGCGTCGAGATCATCGCCGACAACAAGGTGGTCAACGACTTCACCGGTGAGTACAAGGCCGAGAAGGGCCTGCTGAATCCCGCCGACCCGGTGACCTACGGCCCGCTGGACCTCACCGACTGGCTCTTCGAACACAAGCGCCAGGAGGTAGAGGGCATGAAGAACGCCTTCGGCGTCGTCGGCGAGGTCTCTGCCGAGTACGGCAAGCTCACCGGCCGCAGCTACGACTACGTCGAGAAGTACATGCTCGACGACGCCGAAGTGGCCGTCGTGGCGCTGGGCTCGACCGCCGGCACCGCCAAGGCCACCGTCGACGAGCTGCGCGCCGAGGGTGTCAAGGCCGGCATGCTCAAGATCCGCATGTTCCGTCCCTTCCCCGGCAAGCTGATCTGCGACGCACTGGCCGGCTGCAAGGCGGTCTCGGTGATGGACCGCGCCTTCTCATTCGGTCTGGAAGGCGGGCCGGTCTTCAACGAGATCCGCGGTGCGGCCTACGGCGCGGGCCTCCAGGTCCCGATGGTCAGCCACATCTACGGCATCGGCGGCCGCGACATCAACACCGAGATGATCCGCGGCGTCTTCGGCCAGCTCAAGGAGATCGCCGGGGCCGGCAAGGTGGACGGCGACATCGAACGCTACGTGGGACTGCGCGACTACTGATCGGCGGTGAAGATCCGTGGAAGGCCCGCGCGCGCTGCGCCCCGGGGAGCTGGAACCCCTCGTCGCCCTGACCAACCTCGTGTTTCGCCCGGAGGGCGGCGACATGGGAAAGGAGTTCTCCTATTTCCTGCATGCGGAGAACGCGGCGCACCTTCGGGTCTGCGCCGAGGGCGAGCGAATCGTGGCACACTGCGGTTACCGCCCGGCGGAAATGCTGATCCTCGGCGCTCGCGTGCGCGCCGCTTGCCTGGGCGCCGTCTGCACTCACCCCGACTTTCGCGGCAAGGGGCTGGCTACCGAACTGCTCGGCGACGCGTTGGGAACCATGAAATCGGAGGGCGTTTCGCTGGCTCTCATCTCCGGCACGCGCGGCCTCTACACCCGGAGCGGAGCAGTGCTGGCCGCCGGCACGCGGGACTTCTTCTTCAACCCTTCACTGAGGTCAGACTGGGAAGCGGAAGTGGATGTCGCTCCGGCACGACCGGCGGACGCCGTCTCACTTGCCGCCATCTACCGTCGCGAGCCGCTGCGTTTCATGCGCCCGCCGGCGGAATGGGCGGACATCATCGCGGGACGCTGGTGCATGGACCGTGCCGCCCGGCTCTTCTCGATCCGCAGGGGCGGAGAGCTGGTAGCCTACGCCGCGGTGCGCAGCCCGGTGCCCCCCAAGCCGCAGCCGCCGGAAGACGGTACGCGCCTGGGGGAATTCGCCGGCTGCCGGCGTGCGCTGGCCGCCGCCCTGCCCCGCCTGGCGGACCTGGGCGAGTGCCCGGAAATCCGGGTCCCGGTGGCTGCGTGGGACCGGCCCCTGGCAGTGGAACTCGCGGCACGCGGCCTGGAGGCCGGAGGGCTCTCCGCCACGCGCAGCGTGAAGATCGTCAACTTCCCGCGGCTGATGGAGTCGCTGCGCGACCTGCTGGTCGAGCGCGCCGGGCCGCGCGCCGGAGAACTGGCGTTCTCGGAAACGCCCGGCGGAAGGGTCGCTGTCGCGCTACACGCGGAGAGGCTGGAGCTCTCGGATGTCGAGGCCTGTCGCATGGTCTTCGGCGGGAAGTCCGGCCCGGACAGGAAGATGCTCAAGGGTCGCGGGGAACTCGGCAAGGTGCTGGGCGCCGCGCTCCCCGTGGAAACGCCCTGGTACGGATACGACTTCGCCTAGCCGTCATCGAGGACGGCACGAGGAGGAACTGACTGATGGCTCTGAATCTCAAGAAGCTCTCCAACAAGCCGGAGGTGCTGGCTCCGGGACACCGCGCCTGCGCGGGTTGCACCGCTCCCATCGTCCTGCGGCTGGCCATGAAGATGGTCGACGACGACGAGGAACTGGTCACCACCATCTGCACGGGGTGCATGGAAGTGGTCACCACCATCTACCCCTTCAGCGCCTGGAAGTGCTCGCACATCCACTCGGCGTTCGAGAACTCCGCCGCGACCTGTTCCGGCGTGGAGGCCGCCTACCAGGCCTTCAAGCTCCGCGGCAAGACCGACAAGAAGTACAAGTTCATCGCCTTCGGTGGCGACGGCGGGACCTACGACATCGGCTTCCAGTCGCTCTCCGGGGCCATGGAACGCGGCCACGAGATGCTCTACATCTGCTACGACAACGAAGGCTACATGAACACAGGCATCCAGCGCTCCGGGGCCACGCCGATGGGCGCCCACACCAACACCAGCCAGGCTGGCAGCGTCAAGCCCGGGAAGGAGCAGAAGCAGAAGGACCTCACCGCCTGCATGATCGCCCACGACATACCTTACGTGGCCCAGGCCTCGGTACACAACCTCCGTGACCTCGGCGACAAGATCTACAAGGGCCTGCACTGCGGCGGTCCCGCGTTCCTCAACGTACTGGCCCCCTGCCACCGCGGCTGGCGTTTCCCGGTTGACCAGGGCATCGAGCTCGCCAAGCTGGCCACCGACACCAACTTCTGGCCGTTGTTCGAGGTCGAGAACGGCTCGTTCAAGATCAACTACCGCCCCAAGGAGGTCAAGCCGGTCGAGGAGTGGCTCAAGGCCCAGGCGCGCTTCAAGCACCTCTTCAACGACAAGAACAGGCACATCGTCGACGAGCTCCAGAAGCTCACCGACCTGCGCTGGAAACGTTTGGAACGCCGCGAGTTGGATAGCCAGGAAGAGGCCAAGGAGCTGGCCGGCGCCAGCGCCTGAGGACGCCTCCCGGAAAGAACCGGTTCAACCCTGTATCAACGGGCCCCGATAACCGGGGCCCGTTCTTCTTGTGCCTCGAACCTGAAGGTCGCGGACTCAGGGTTCCCGGGGGACGCGCGAGGAGTGATGGTCGATGATCTTCCACTCACCCGAGGGGGCCCTGCGGTAGACGAAGCTGTAACGGGCCGGAATACTGCGCACGGCACCATCGGCCTCGTGGAAGAACGTGTAGTTCCCGCTGTTGACGGCCACGTCTCCCAGGACCCTGACTTGCGGGTTGCTGTAAGCAACGTTGAGCTTTTCGAGCTTCATGAAGTGCTCGAAGTAGTCCTGGATCGCCTCCCGGGTGGTGCGCAGCAGCGGCGAGACCGTACCCCAGAGAACCGCGTCTTCGGCGTAGAGCTCGGCGACCGTCCGAGGGTCGGTGGTCATAATCGCCTCGACCCAGCGCTCCATCGCCGCCAGCACCGAGAGCTTTTCCCCATCCGGGTCCTGCCCCACGCTGTCCTGATTGATCGGCAGATCGCTCACTGCAGCGGCTCCAGTTCGGCTCCATCACCAGCATATCGCCTGCCCGGCGGTTCTTCAAGGCCCGGTATCGAGGCCTGGTTCATCCGGGATCCCGTAGCAGTCCCTGACCGGGTCGCGGAAGAGCCCAAATCTCGGCGGCCGAAAGGTGGTGACCGCATGCAGCACAACCATCAGCGTCAGCGCCGCAACACCGGCGAACTGCATCCAGGTATGTGGCCTCATTTCGGTCATCACCAGGTGGCCGGTCAACTGCCCGGCCACGACCGCAACCAGGAACAGAGCGATGTCCAGCGCCAGCACGTGCCGTCCCAGCACCGCGGTGTAGGCGTAGAACCCCAGCGCGGTGGCCAGCGGCATCAGCAGCAGCCCGGCAGCCGTACCGGCTGCAAATCCGGGGTGTTCCCGGCCAACCAGCGCGTATTCCAGCGGGGCGATGAGCAGGCCGGGCCAAAGGAACATCTTGAAGTGTTCCCAGAGACTCTCGTTCACCGGCGCCACCGGCGCCACCAGCCGCGACCGACCGCTCCACTTGAAGAGGTGGTGCAGCAGTGTGCCGCATCCGAATATGAAGAATATCCCCGCGATTCTCGATAGCAGCAGCACTCCTGCGGACCTCCCCGGAGTCTCAGCTCCTCGCCGGCAGGATACCCTGCGGACGCCCGGGACTCAAGTCAGTCGTCGGCGGCTCCCCGGAAACCGGCGCGGCTCTCAACCCGGCATCGGCGGCCCGCCGGGCACCGCCTCGGGCCTGTCCGGCCGGGGAGGAAGCTCCACGAGCACGTGACCTGAAATCCCCTCGCGGCCGAACAGGCTGAACCCGTAGTTGATCCTCACCGTGGGAGTACCCTCGTAGTCGTACTGCCAGAGTGCCAGGCCCTGCGTGAAGCCAATCGCGGTGTTCGCGGGAACCTTGACCTCCACCGGCATGGGCGGCGAGGGCGGCTTCACCGGGCCGTCGTACTCCACCGGGGCTTCCTCGTCGAAATCGACCCAGAAGCCCAGCGAATTCTCCCCCAGGTCGGAAGCGATGATCACCGCTTCATCTTCGGTCGGGTTGCGCAGCAATCCCCGAAAGACCAGTCGCGGCCCCTCGCTTGCCGGCGACTCCGCAAGTGCCACAGTCAGCTCCTCCGGAACGCGCAGGTCCGGCACCTGCTCCGGCGAAGCAAGCTGCCTGCGCTCCAGTTCGTCCCACCCCACGCTGCGAACAACGCTCATGCCAACCCCCTCCCCGCGAGAGAATAGCGGTCCAGAGCGCAAGACACAAGGCCTTTCCAGCTTCAGTCCTGTCGAAAGCCGTCCCCGCAGACCGCGGTCTTGCGGCCCGCGATGCTGCGCATATGATGTCGGGAGGCTGCGAATGGAGACCGCGCCTTGCAGATCGGAACGGGAAAGAGCAGCAACCCGCCAAACAGCAGCTTCACGCGCCAGAGAGACTTCCCCTACTGGACGCTGGGGATGCTGGTCGCCGGCCACAGCCCGTTCAGTTGCGACGGCCACAGCATCGTGCGCAAGGCCCCCCACCTGGTGCTGGTCCCACCCCGCACGGAGTATACGGCGAGTTCGGGCCCCGGGTCGGGTCGCAGCGGATTGCACGCCATCTTCACCCCTTCGCCGCGCATTGAGGGCCTGCTGGAACTGCCCCAGATCTGCGGCCGGGCGATGGGCTGCGCCGGGATTTCCGCGCCCGAGGCCCGCCGCCTGAAAGCGGCGTTCTTCGAACTCCTGAGCTGCGACCAGGGTCACTGCCTGATGCGCGAGCAGCTCCTGGAGAACTCCCTGGAGCGCATCCTGCTCCTGGCCCACGAGCTTGCCGCGCGCAGACGCGACCGGCTGGACCCTCGGGTCAGGGCGGCCATGGAGATGCTCGGTGCTGATTTCGGCGCGCCGCTGTCGCTGGCAAGCGTGGCCCGGCGGCTCAACACCTCGGTCTCGAGCCTGTCCCACCTGTTCAGCAAGCAGGTCGGCACCAGCCCCATGCGCTTCCGCGAGGAAAGGAAGATGCGCCGCGCCAAGCACCTGCTGCTGACCACCGCAATGCCGGTGAAAACCATCGCCGCCCAGTTGGGCTACGCCAACCCTTTCCACTTCTCGCGCCGCTTCAGCGCCAGGTGCGGCACCAACCCCAGCGGCTACCGGGCCCACCCCGCGCGCGACTGCTGAAGTTCCAGGAACGCCCTCAATTGCAGCATCCGGCATCCGTTTTGCAGCCTTGGCCATTCCCTAACCCCTGATTTTGTGACATAATGGTCACATGAGGAGGCGCGGCCCGGCGCCTGTTGCATAAAGGGGTATGCGAACATGTCCGCGGACATCATAGTGAAGTGCGGCTCAAGCGTCCGGAGGTTCAAGCGGATTCACGGGATCAACCTCGGCCCCATTCAGTTCGGGGGTGCGACCGACGTTTCTGAACGCTTCTCGGAGATACGCTTTCCCACCGTGCGCCTGCACGACTGTCCCTACTCGTGCTCCGGCACGGTGGACATTCCCTGCGTATTCCCCCTGGCGCACCTCGACCCCGCCGACCCGGCGAGCTACGCCTTCGCGCGGACCGACGCCTACGTCCAGAGCATCCTGGACTGCGGCTCTCAGATCGTCTACCGCCTGGGAGTCAGCATCCAGAAGAACCCCCGCCTGCAATTCGAAACACTTCCCCCCGAGGACCCCGCGAGGTGGACGGACATCTGCTGCGGGATCATCCGCCACTACAACCAGGAATGGGCAGACGGCTTCCGGCACGACATCCGTTACTGGGAGATATGGAACGAGCCCGAGAACGGTCCCACGATGTGGCAAGGCACCTTCGAGGAATTCGTAACCTTCTTCATCCGGGTCGCCAAGCGACTCAAGACACGATTCCCGGAACTTCTGATCGGCGGCCCTTCCTTCAACGGTTTCCGCGGTAACTACGAGAAGCTCGAGAGCTTCCTGGGCCCGCTGCGGGAAGCCGACTGCCCGCTGGACTTCCTCAGCTGGCACACCTATGCGGACCGTCCCATGGAACTGGCCGAAACAGCCCTGGCGGTCCGCGAGCATCTGGACCGCTTCGGTTACACGAACGCCGAGAGCCACCTCAACGAGTGGAACCTGCGTCGCGACTTCAAGCGCTTCCGGGTGGACCCCGACTACAAGATCGAGTTCAACCGCATACTGGCCGGCACCGCCGGCGGCTCGATGGCGGCTTCCGGTCTGATCGCCATGCAGGACGCCCCGCTGGAGATGACCAACTACTACTGCGCAGGAAGTCTGAACTACTCGATGTTCGAGGTCGGCGGCAAGCCCCGGAAGGCATTCTTCTCGTTCAAGGCCTTCGCAGAACTCCTGGAGCACACCCCCGAGCGCCTGGAGGTCGCCGGCAGCGACCCCGACCGCGGGATCGCCGCGCTGGCCGGGGCTTCCCCGGGCGGCCGGCTTGTCGCCCTGCTGCTCAGCAACTTCGCATCCGAGCGTTCTGACTGGGAGCTGGAGCTCGACGGCCTGAAGACGAGATCCCCGCGGGCAAAATCGCGGGTGATCGACGGGGATCGCGATCTGCAGTACGATGAGCCCGGGGCCACACGCCTGGAAGGATCCCGCCTGAGTGTATCCCTTCCGCGCGGAGCTGTCCGCCTGATCCGAATCGCCGGCAACTGAGGGAGAACTCTGTTGAGAGCCGATCTGCCCAACATCATCCTGTTCGTCACCGAACAGCACCGTGGAGACTGCCTGGGCATCGAGGGCCACCCGGTGCTGTTAACCCCCAACATGGACTCGATTGCCGCCAGCGGCGTGCGCTTCAGCAGCGCCTACTCGCCGGCCCCGACCTGCATAGCCGCGCGTCGCTCGATAATCTCCGGGCAGGCTCCTGCCACCCACGGGATGGTCGGCTACCGCGACGGCGTCGAGTGGGATATCGATGACACCCTTCCCGCGGTGCTCTCCCGGGCAGGTTACCAGACCTGCTGGGTGGGGCGCAGCATGCACCAGCACCCCGCGGACAAGCTCTTCGGCTTCGAGAGCATGGTCACGCTGGAGTACCGCCACCCCAGCGACTACTACCACATGTTCCGCGAACGCCGGCCCGACGACTGGGAAGGGATCTACGGCACGGGGGTCATGCACAACGACTGGACCGCGCGCCCCTGGCACCTCGATGAGGACCTGCACCCCACCAACTGGACGGTGCACGAGGCTCTGCGCTTCCTGCGCGAGCGCGACGAGTCCCGGCCTTTCTTCCTGGTAGTCTCGTTCCTGGCGGCCCATCCGCCCCTGCTGCCTCCGGCGTTCTACCTCGAGCGCTATATCCGCACCGGCGTGCCCGATCCGGTGATCGGCGACTGGGCGACTCCCCCGCCCGACGGCGGAACCGGCATGGACGTCTCCGCGCAGAACGTCGACCTGCGCGGTGAGGCCCTGCTCTGTGCCCGGGCCGGGTACTACGGGCTGCTGAACCACCTTGACGACCAGATTCGCCGCCTGCTCAACCCGGTCTGCGGCGTGGACCGCATGACCGGGAACAACACCGCCGTGATGCTGGTCAGCGATCACGGCGAGATGCTCGGCGACCACCACCTCTGGCGCAAGACGCTGCCCTACGAGGGCTCCGCGAGGATACCCTTCCTGCTGCGCGCGCCGGAGCGCTTCGGCATCGCGACGCGAAGCGTCGTCGAGCGCCCGGTGGGCCTGCAGGACGTGATGCCCACCCTGCTGGACCTGGCCGGGCTGGACTGCCCCGACTCGGTCGACGGCCGCAGCGTGCTGCCCCTGGCCCGGGGAGAACAGACCGAGTGGCGCAAGTACCTGCACATCGAACACGCGCCGGTGCACCACTCGCTGACAGACGGCCGCGAGAAGTACGTCTGGTTCGCGACCGACGGTCGCGAGCAGTTCTTCGACCTTGACACCGATCCCCGCGAGTGCCACGATCTTGCCGTGGATCCTGCCGGCGCCGGTCGCCTGGAACCCTGGCGAACTCGTCTGATCGAGGAACTCGCCGACCGACCCGAGGGATTCAGCGACGGCAGTCGCCTGATCCCCGGCCGGTCCTATCCGTGCGTTATGAGCGGGCATTAGCAGCGGCACACCGGCACGAGGAAAACACGAGCACCCGGAAGACAAGCCGATACGCGCCGCAGAGCATCATCCGCCTGCGGGCCGAACCCCATCTCCACGAGGAGGCCTTCTAGGAGCTTCCGGGGGTCCTGCTCGAGAACCGCGCGGAGTGCGACTAAGCGTGGTTCGCCGCGCTGCACTGCTCCCCGCCGCCGGCGAAAGGCCGCGCCGCCGGATCGGGGCGTGGGTCAGTTCACCGGAGAACGGCCTCGATCTGCTCGATTTCCTCGTCGCCCAGCTCGACGTTCTCAAGGGCGGCGACTGCGGCCTCGATCTGCGATACGCGGCTGGCACCGATCAGGGCAGAGGTCACCGCCGGCTGGCGCAGAACCCAGACCAGAGCCAATTGTGCCATGGTCTGTCCCCGAGCCTCGGCTATCCTGCTGAGCTTGCGGACCCCGCTCAGGATATCTTCCGTAATACGGTCGGGCTGCAGATACCCGTGCTCCTTCGCGGCCCGGGAGTCCTCCGGGATACCGTTAAGATACCTCGAAGTCAACATGCCCTGGGCCAGGCAGGAGAAGGCGATGCAGCCGATTCCCTGCTCTTCCAGCAGGGACAGCAGCCCGTCCTCCACCCAGCGGTTGATCAGGCTGTAGGAAGGCTGATGAATCAGGCAGGGAGTACCCAGCGACCCGAGCACTGCCAGTGCCTCGCGCATCCGCTCCGGCTTGTAGCTGGAAAGCCCCACGTAGAGCGCCTTGCCGCTGCGAACGATGTGGTCCAGCGCCCCCATGGTCTCTTCCAGCGGCGTCTCCGCATCGGGACGATGGTGGTAGAAGATGTCGACGTAGTCGAGGCCCATGCGCTTCAGGCTCTGGTCCAGGCTGGCCACCAGGTACTTGCGCGAACCGAAGTCGCCGTAGGGCCCCGGCCACATCAGGTAGCCGGCCTTGGAGGAGATCACCAGTTCGTCGCGGTGCGGCCCCAGGTCTTCCCGCAGGACCCGCCCCAGTGTTTCTTCTGCCGAGCCCGGCGGCGGACCGTAGTTGTTGGCCAGGTCGAAGTGGGTGATCCCCAGATCAAAAGCCCGCAGGGCCATCTTCCGGCCGTTCTCGAAATCGTCTACTCCGCCGAAGTTGTGCCAGAAGCCCAGCGAAATGGCCGGCAACTTGAGACCGCTGCTGCCGCAGCGGTTGTAGATCATCGATTGGTAACGCGACTCTGCAGCTGACCAGGACATGGGGACTCCTAACTGCTGTTTGTGTGTTTGCCACGCCCATCTTCGGACCCGGAACATTGAATGTCAACTCGCGGAGTGTACAGCCACCGACGGTTGTAAGCCTCACGCGATCGGCTACGATTATCGTCACGCCGGTCATTGCCCAGGGAGCAGATTTGCCGCGCAGGTTCTTCATCCACACCTTCGGCTGTCAGATGAACGTTCACGACGCCGAGACGCTGTCGGGATTGCTCGAGCGCGAGGGTCTGGTCGCGTGCGGGAACGACCGCGAGGCCGACGTTGTGATCATCGAGACCTGTTCGGTGCGTCAGAAGGCCGAGGACAAGGTCTGGTCCCTGCTCGGACGACTGGGGCAGCGCAAGGAACACTATCCGGAAACCGTGATCGCGGTCATCGGCTGCATGGCCGAGAAGGAGCGCGAGACGATCTTCACCCGCGCGCCGCACGTGGACCTCGTCGCCGGCCCCCGGCACCTCGACGAGATCCCGGCCCTGATCGCCGAGGAGCTCCCCGCAGAGGACATGCTGCTTGCCGGTCACGACCGCCAGATGAACTTCCCCTCTTCGGCCGCCGACCGCAAGGCCCACCCCTGGAGCGCCTACGTGGCCGTGAGCCGGGGCTGCTCGAACGCCTGCGCCTATTGCGTCGTCCCCAGCGTGCGCGGCCCCGAAGTCAGCCGCACGCCCGGAGAGGTAATCGCCGAGGTCCGCGAACTGGTCGCCGACGGCGCGATCGAAATCACCCTCCTCGGCCAGAACGTCGACGCCTACGGGCGGGCCTTCTCGAGTTCGGACTTCGAAGTTCGGAATCCGGACTCGACCAGGCCCACTCTTGCCACTCTGGTGAGGGAAATAGGCGCACTCGAGGAGGATGGCCTCAGGCGGCTGCGTTTCGTCACCAGTCATCCCAAGGACATCAGCGAGGAACTGTTGCGGGCGATGGCCGAGACTCCGGTCGCCTGCCCATTCCTGCACATGCCCGCCCAGAGCGGGTCGGACTCCGTGCTCAAGGCCATGCGCCGCGGATACGATTCGGGCCGCTACCGCGAAATCATCGCGACGGCCCGAGACCTGGTGCCCGGCGTGGAGATCGCCAGCGACTTCATCGTCGGCTTCCCGGGCGAGACCGACAAGGACTTCGAGGCCACGCTCGAACTGGTCCGGGACTCGCGCTTCTCGCGCATCTTCGCGTTCCGGTATTCGCCGCGCCCGGGCACCTACGCGGCGGAGAACCTCGAGGACGACGTGCCTTTCGAGATCAAACGCGACCGTCTGAATCGACTGTTCGCCGTGCAGACCGGGATCACCAGGGAGCAGAACGAAGCGCTGGTCGGCCAAACGACAGACGTCCTCGTCGAGGGCCCCAGCGCCCGCGTCGAGACGCGACTCACGGGCCGCACCCGCGGCTGGCGGATCGTGACGTTCCCCGATGATGGAACACCGGCGGGCACGATAGTCGAGGTCAGGATCGAACGCGCGACGGCGTTGAGTTTGCTGGGCGAAAGAGACTGAATCAGTTCGAGCTTCCGCCTTCGCACAAGGGCTACGGCGGGACAAGCCGGCCCAACCCGCTTCGCTCCGCGACCAGAGGCTAATCTGACGCTTCACGCATGACGCATCACGCTTCACGCGGAGCGCGCTCCGCGAAGACGGTGGGTGCCTCCGCGGGATCTACACCAGGTCGCAGGCGTCGGGCGGCATCCAGTGGGCGTCTTTGCCGTCCCACTTGACGTTGCAGCCAATCGGGTTCGTCTGCTGGAGGCTGACGGGCTTGCCGGCGGCGATTTCCTCGAGGGCGCGCTCGAGGTCGTTGACCTTCATCTCCGCGGTGTTGCGGGGATTGTCCACTCCGCGGCCGGTGTAGACCAGCTTGCGGTCGGCGTCGAAGACGTAGAAATGCGGAGTGCGCAGCGCGCCGTAGGCTCTGGCAACGTCCTGGCTCTCGTCGCGCAGGTAGACCCACGGAAACCTGTGCTCCTGCATGCGCGTCACCATGTGCTCGAAGGCATCCTCGGCGTAGGTGTTGCTGCTGTTGGCGTTGATGCCCACGAACTTCACGCCCGCCGAAGCGAACTTCTCGGCCGTGGCCCGGGTCACTTCGTCCGACCCGGTCACGAACGGGCAGTGATTGCACGTGAAGAAGACCACCAGCGTCTTCGCCTCGGCAAAGTCGGCCAGCGAGTATTCGTTCCCGTCAGTGGCCGGCAGCGTGAAGTCCGGTGCTGCGGCGCCGATATCCAGTGTAAAAGCCATGCGCAGCTCCTTTCGAAGCTCAGGATGCCATTTTCTTGACAATCCAGTAAACCAACACGCCCGCGGGGAGGATGATTCCGAGATTACACATGTTCGAGGCCACCAGGGCGTCGAGCGCCTCCTGGGTGTCGTCGGCCAGTTCCGACGTGCCACGATCGCGGTGCGACTTGAATACCAGGAAGAACGAGCCCATCTCCGGCACGGAGGTCACCAGCCCCAGGATCCAGCCCACCAGCACCGCCGGGGTCTTGAGTTCGGTGACCAGACTGTCGGCAACCCTGCCCAGAAAGACACCGGTGACGCTGATTGCCGCGATTCCTGCCACCAGCAGCAGGACGCCCTTGCCGGCGCCCTGTCGCGGGCAGGACATGCCGGTCCTGGCCTCGCCGCCCCCCTTGGGGTTCGCCACCCGGTCCAGCACCTTGTACACGACGAAGAGCAGGAAAAGGCCCAGCGCCGTCCAGTTGGTGGCGCCGACATCCAGGAAGAAGAGCGTCAGCGGCACGGCCACCGAAACCAGGCCGAAGATCAGCTCGTCGACGAAGCGCTTTTGCCTGAGGTCCCACTGCTGCCTGTAGAACAGCAGCGCGGCGAGAAACAGGACCCAGTTGATGATGTTCGAGCTGGCGATGTTCCAGAAGCCGGCGTCGAACACCCCGGCCCAGGCGGCCGAAACCACCACCACCAGCTCCGGGATGCTGGTGGCGTAGCCCAGCAGCTGGCCCTTGGTCTTGGTGCCGAGATTCAGGCAGGTCGTAACGATGTCCAGACCGCGCAGGATCAGCATCCGCACCGCCGCGACCGTAACGCCGGCCAGGACCGCCAGGAGCGCGAACTGCAGCAGAACCGTCAACTGTTGAGCGCCGCCTCGATAGCCTCGCAGAAGCCCACCACCGTGGGTGCGGGACCGTCACCGTAGTTGCTGTGGGATTCCGCGGCCCACTCGCAGAAGACCGTGCGGGGGGTGCCGTCCTCCTCGAAGCCCTTCTCCAGCGTGAAGTACCGCGCCGGAATCTTCTCCCCCTCGGTAAAACCCGTGCCCATCTCCTTGAGCATCACCAGGCCGGTGAAGAAGGCCTCGGTCATGCTCCGGGGTTCGGGCATCTCCACCACCGCGCAGGGGAACTTCCCGATCCGCTGGCAGTGGATCCTCAGGGCCTCCGCTCCAAAATCGGGCTGCTCGTCGTCGATGTCGTCCGAGACCATCTTGAAGACGTGCCCCAGGAATCCGGACGCCTCTTCCGATCCCAGGATCGCCAGGTAGCGCAGTGGGTCGCTGAGACCGATCTGCCTGAGGGCCACGTGGGCCATCAAGTAGTGATGCGCGCGCGGATCGGAACCCGCAGCGCCCGCCAGCGGGTCCGAATCGCCGCACGGGCAGCTGTCACCACCCACGCGTCTGGGGCCGCGCCTGGAGCCATGTGATCCCATCAAGAGTTCCCCTGAATTCGCGCCGGGACCTGGCCCGGCCGTCCCTGCTCCCCCAGACAGGCAGTCTAGGTCCGACGCGTTCGCTGTCAAAGCGGTTGAAGCCTGCTCGGTCCCGATCGCTGCCGGGATCGTCTCTGGCGACACCCGAACGGTTTGCAGCCGAGCGGCGGTCGGGAGTTCAACCGAAGTGCGGCAGGTCGTACTCGGCAACCAAGTAGGGGTGATCCGGGTCGTACGCAGTCAGCGGACGGCCCTCGGGCACCCGGCCGATCGGCCGGCAGTTCTCGCCCTCCTCGCCAGTGCGCCGGTCGCCGATGTCGCGGCGGCAAGCATCCAGCTTCTCCCCGAGTTCGGCCACGACTTCCGGGTGGCGCTCGGCCAGGTTGATCGACTCGTGAACGTCTTCCTGGAGGTCGTAGAGCTCGCAGATCTCGCGATCGCCCTTGGCGCAGTGCAGCTTCCACTTCCCGCAGCGCACCGCCTCCAGCCGGCCGCGCAGGTAGTAGAAGAAGCACTCCCGCGGGCTCCCGGCGCCCTCTTCCCCGAGCAGCAGCGCGCGAACGTCCTGCCCGTCGATGATCCGGTCGTCCGGGACCTTCGCGCCGGCCAGGTTCGCGAACGTCGGCAGGAAGTCCATCGAGGTCACGACCTCGGAGCAGGTTCGCCCCTCCGGGATGGTTCCGGCCCAGCGGGCGATGCAGGCCACGCGTTGGCCGCCCTCCCAGGTCGTGCCCTTGCGGCCCCGCAGGGGCTTGTTGCTGCCGCCGAAGCGACCGTTGCTGCCGTTATCCGAGGTGAAGACGACCAGCGTCTTCCCGTCGATACCCAGCTGTTCAAGCTCGTCGAGCAGCACCGACGTGCTCCAGTCGATGTTGGCCACCGCGCCGCCGTAGACGCCGTTCAGCGACTTCCGGAGGAAGCTCTGCGGCACGTAGTGCGGCAGGTGCACGTGCATGTGTGCGAAGTACAGGAAGAAGGGGCCGTCGCGGTTCTCGCGCAGGAACCGGACCGCCTCCTCCGTGTAGCGCGAGGTCAGCGAGGCCTGGTCGGGCTGCTCTTCGATGACCTCCTCGTCGCGCAGCAGCGGCAGCGGCGGGTGGTCCCGGCGCATCCGGGCCTGGCGGCCCATGTCGTTGCTGTAGGGCAGGCCGTAGTAACTGTCGAAGCCGTGCCGGGTGGGCAGGAACTCCGGCTGGTCGCCGCAGTGCCACTTGCCGATGATCTTGGTGGCGTAGCCCCGGCCCTTGAGCAGGCCGGCAACGGTGACTTCCCTGTCGCTCATGCCCACAGGCTGGCCCGGGAATAGCACGCCCTCACCCTCGAAGTCGTCGAAACCGATCCGGCGCGGGTAACAGCCGGTCATCATCGCCCCCCGCGAGGGCGAACAGATCGGCGAAGCCATGTAGAAGTCGGTGAAGCGCACGCCCCCTTCGGCCATGCGATCGAGAGCCGGCGTGCTGTTGATCTCGGAGCCGTAGCAGCCGAGGTCCCCGTAGCCGAGGTCGTCGCAGTTGATCAGGATGATGTTGGGCTTTTCGCCGGCAGTGCTCAAAGGGCCTCCCTCCCGGGCCTTCCGGGCCTTCTTCGCAAGTCACGCATCCGTTAGCCGCGAAACGGATGTGCTACTTCCGGATTGTAGCCGGAATGGCCCCTCTAATCCAACCTGTTCGCTCGCCGAGTGCTACTGCTGCGGCGAAGACTCCGCTGCGCCCTTGCAGAAGACCATCGCGCCCGCCAGCGCCAGTATCGCGACGCCCTGGAGGATGGCGCGCAGCGGGAATGTGACGAAGGTGACATTGAAGAGCAATCCCGGACTGAAGACGCGCAGAACGAGTTCCAGCAACGCCAACAGGATCGCGAGCACCGCGGCCAGCGCGGCAACAATTGCAGCAATCTTCATGATTCCGCTCCCTCCTCTTTCCCCGTATCAGAGATGTCCCTGGCCATGTCTATCAACGCGTTCACGAAAGACGCGGGCACGTCCATCATGGCTCCGACGTCCTGGGCCAACCCCTCGTCCGAGCGGCCCTTGTCAGCCAACTCCCGGATCAGCACGTACTTCTGTTGCAGCGCGGCCTCGATCTCCGCCGCGTATTGTCGCCCGACTTCGCTTTCGAGCGGCTCCAGCAACTCCATGCGCCTCATGGGATCGTTGAACTTCATGAACACCAGATCGATCAGCATGCGGGCCTGCGAGCTCTTGACGAAGACCTCGTGGCCTATCAGCTCGTCGACGATGTCGCCGCGAGTCCAACCGGCCAGCGCGCGAAGCAGCGTGGCCTGCTCCAGGAGTGACTGGTACTCGCCGCCTTCCGCCTCTTCCGGCAGAAACGCCGCCTCCGCGTCATCATCGTCTTCGTCGGAGTGCGGGTCCTGGCCCGCAACGGGCGGTGCCACCGGCGTTGGTGCCGGAGCCGCAGGTGCAGCGGGCGCGGAACTCGCCAGGCGATTGCCGTAGAGCCGGTCGGCCGCCTTCTCGATCGAAGTGCGATTGTCCGGGACCGGCGGGGCAATCGGTTCGGGAGAACTGACTTCCGGCCGCACCGGCGCCTCAACCGGCACGGCTACGTCAACGACCTCGGGCTCCGGCGCCGGCATCCTCTCGGGGTCTTCCGCAATCCAGTTGGACGGTACCTGCCCGTGACAGGTGTCGAGAAGGTCAAGCGCCGAGTTCACGGCCCTGTTCGCCGTCTCTTCGTCCGCGACGAAGCAGCGTTGCTGCGTGTATTTGAGCGCCTTCCTCTTCGCGCGGGCCATCTTGCGCTCGCTCCCGGCACCCCTGCTTAGGAATTCCATCAGCCCGGCGTAGAAGCCCTCGACGGCCTTGCTGAAGGCGGTGTCCAGGTCGGAATCGCACTCGATCGCGCCGATGCGCCGCAACCCCTTCCATTGCGCCAGGCGCGCGACGCAGTCGTGATACAGCCCCGGCACTTCCTCTCGGGAGACGATGCCCATGTGCTCTATGTGCCCCAGAAGATCCTCCCGGGAGCGCGAGTTGAGCAACAGCAACGTGAGCAGCTTGGCCCGGCGGGCCTCACTTGCGTCCAGGGGCCTGTTACCGTCAGGTAGGTCAGCTGCTGTCATTGGAGCTTCCCGGTCGAGTGTTGGGAAGTCACTCTACCTGCGCCTGATCGGGTGTCAATAAGCCAGCTTCAGCTTTCGCACGGCTCAGGAACCACGATCTTCGCCGGCCTTGAGCTGGTCGCCGGGCCGGACGGAGTTGTCGCCGTACTCCTGCTTGATTCCGTCGATGGTGCGCTCGAGCTTCTCGCGGCGCGCATCTGCCCTCTCGCTGAAGAGCTCGCCCTGCTCGTACTTCTGCCCTTCCCTCTCGAGGTTGCTGACCGACACGCCCAGCAGCCGCAATGGTCGCCCGCCACGCTCAAGTCGGATCTCGAGCAGATCGCGGGCCGTATCGCGGATCTTCCTGGTAGAGGCCGTCGCCCCGGAGAGCGTCTGCGCGCGCGTGACGGTGGTGAAGTCGGGGTAGCGCGCCTTGATGTTCACGGTGCGCGCGCGCATCTCCTCTTCGCGCAGTTCGCGGGCCACGCGCTCGACCAGGCCGTCGAGCACCCGGCGCAGCTCGTCGGCGTCGGCAATGTCTTTCGCGAAGGTGATCTCGGCCCCGATCGACTTCTGGTCGCCGCCCGGCTCCACCGCGCGATCGTCGATCCCGCGGGCGAGATCCAGGAAGTGCCCGGCGTTCGACCCGAAGAGCCCCTCGAGCGTCGCGAGCGGGTAACGCAACAGGTCGCTGACGGTCTCGATCCCCAGGTCCGACAGGCGCTTCGCCGAGACCCGGCCGATGCCCCAGATTCGCTTCACGGGAAGCGGCGCCATGAAGGCGGCCTCTTCGCCGGGGCGCACGACCACGAAGCCGTCGGGCTTGTCCAGATCGCTGGCGACCTTGGCCAGGAACTTGTTGGGCGCCAGGCCCACCGAACATGTCAACCCCAGCTCTTCGCGCACCCGCCGGCGGATATCCCGCCCGATATCCTCGGCCGGGCCCAGCAGGCGCTGCGAACCGGTCACGTCCAGAAAGGCCTCGTCGATGCTCAGGCCCTCGACGAGGTCAGTATAAGCCCCGAATATGGCGAAGACCTGCCGGGAGACGACGGCGTACCTCTCCATGCGCACAGGCAGGAAAACCCCCGCGGGACACAATCGGCGCGCCCGGGTCGCGCTCATCGCACTGTGCACGCCGAACCTGCGCGCCTCGTAGCTCGCAGCCGAGACCACTCCCCGTGCCTCGGTGCTGCCCCCTACGATCACCGGCTTGCCCTTGAGCGCCGGGTTGTCCAGCACCTCGACCGAGGCGTAGAAGGCGTCCATGTCAACGTGAAGGATGGTGCGTGGCATGCCGGGGATTGTAGCGGGACGCACGAATCGCTCAAGGAAGGCAGATTCGTGCTCATCGCAGCGGAACTCCTGCGCTTGCGCGTCCTGGCAGGCCGCTTACGAAGTGTTCCGGGACCCAGCTTGAGCAACTTGGCTACTCAAAGAGAACGCCCGCCTACGTCCTGCTACGCCTGCGGCTGCGCAGGGCTACGGCGCGCCGGGGCATGAGAGGATTGACCTTCCCAATGTGGTCCTTTCCGCATCAACCCTTCGACAAGCTCAGGGTCGCTCATGTTGAGGTCGTGAGCCATGTCGAACGACTGCTCGACTGTTCAACTGCTCTCCTCCTCGAGCAGGCCGTCTCTAGACGGCCTGCTAGACTCCAGCTTGTCCGATCAACTACGACCACAACTACGACTGCCTACAGCAGGATTCCGTAGAAATCCGAGCACGCCAGTGTGTAGACAGCTTCTGGCCTGCGCGTAGACTGATCCCGGAAGGAGAAGCGCATGCAACTGTCAACGCAAGGTTGGGACGTAGTCGTGCTCGGAGGGGGTATCGCCGGGTGTGCCGCCGCGGCCGAAGCCGCCGCGACCGGGGCCCGTGCCCTGATCGTCGAGAGGCGGCCGCTGGCCGGCTGGGAGCTGACCTGGGGCCACGCTCCGGAGTTCTCCGCCGGATCGGGCAATCTCTACCCCGCGCTGCGCGAGAAGCTTGAGAGGTGTGGCGCTGCGGTAGACGGGCGAGTCGACCCCGCGACCGCAGCGGTAGTCCTGGACCAGGTACTCGAAGAGCTGGGCATCAACGTGCTGCTCTACGCGCAGCCCCTGCGCCTGGTGGTCGCCGACGGCCGCGCGCAGGCCGTGGCGATCGCGACCAAGTCGGGCCAGCAGGTTCTGAGCGCCAGGACGTTCGTAGACGCCACCGAGAACGGGCTCTTCTGGGGCAAGCCATCCGAAGCTCCGGCGATCCGCTCGCGGTTCTCGACCTACCTGTGGGTGCCCGACAACAGCGTCGAGCGCGTGGGATTCGGCCAGGCCGGGCCGGCGCAGTACATCAAGGTGCGTCCCGGCGTATTCTCGACCTCCCTGGAGCTTGCCTTCGAACTCGACAATGCCGGCATCATCGACGCGCGTCTGGCGCTCCCGGAGGTCCTCAAAAAAGTCCGCGAGTCCGGGGACATTCCGTCCGAGGCGATTGTCACTCACACCGCGCCCGAGCTGCTGCCGATCTCGGTCGCCAGGCAGGTGGGCTCTCCCGGCGAGGCGCACCCCGAAATCGCCAACCTCTTCGGCGCCGGCCAGTGGCTGATAGGCTACTCCATGCCCGAAGAGGTCTGCGCCGAGCTCTGCGCCTGGGGTAGCCAGGCGGGGCAGGCCGCGGCCGGAGCGTCAGCCTCCCTTCCCGAGCCGGAGCGGGTCGTGGCCCCCGCCCGGGTCGCCCCGCCGCGTTGCGAGTGCGACGTCCTGGTGGCCGGCGCAGGCACGGCGGGTGCGCTCGCCGGCATCGCCGCGGCGCGCCGCGGGCACAAGACCGTCCTGCTCGAGGCCGGCACCGCTCCCGGGGGAATAGGCACCTCCGGTGGAATCCACATGTATTACTGTGGCATTCGCGGCGGACTGCAGGACGAGGTCGACGACCGCCTCGAGAAGATCGCGCCGCTTTTCGCCCCGGCCCAGAGCTGTCGCGGGTACCATCCCGAGGCCAAGAAGACCGTGCTGGAGGCCATGCTGTCTGAAGCCGGCGCCGAGGTCCGCTACGGCACGATGCTGGTCGGCGCCGTTTCGGACGAACAGCCCGGCCTGGCCAGAGCCGGCGACGAACCTGTCCGTAAGATCTCCGAAGCCGTCGTGGCCTCGGCCACCGGCGGGGCCTCTTGGCGCGCCCGGGTCTTCATAGACTCGACCGGCGATGCCGATCTGGCCTCCTGGGCCGGCGCCAGGAGTCTCTTCGGCCGCGAGTCCGACGGCCTGCCACACGCCTACAGCCTCTCCAGCGGACGGGTGCGCGAGGGCCGTATGCAGATCGTCAACTTCGACGCCGGTTACGTTGACCCCACCGACTCCGGGGATCTCACCCGCGCCCGGCGCGCGGCACTGGCCCTCTATCGCGCCGAGAAGTTCACCGCCGAGGAAAGGCCGACCTACATCGCGCCGCTGCTGGGGCTGCGCAGCAGCCGCCAGGTGATCTGTGATTACCAGGTGACCTTCGCTGACACGGTGCGCGGCGCGCACTTCGACGACGCCGTCGCAGAGTGTTTCTCGCACTACGACAACCATGGTTTCGACTACTCGATGGATTCGGACGAGGCCATGTTCTGGGTCTGGGTGCTGGGCCACTGGACACGAGACACCGGCTGCCAGGTTCCCTACCGCAGCCTGCTGCCCCGCGGGGTAGAGAACCTCATCGTCGCCTGCCGCGCGCTGGGCGTAACCTACGATGCGGCCATGATGCTGCGCATGCAGAACGATATGCAGCGCCTCGGCGAAGTCGCTGGAATCGCCGCCTCGATGGCAATCGACGGCAACACCTCCCCGCGCGGGGTAAACGGCGTGCAGCTGCGCGCGGAGCTGGTGGCCAGCGGAGCGATGCTCGCGCCCGGTGAACAGTCCCGTCTCGCCGGCAAGTGGCAAGAGGCTTTCGGCGACCGCAATGCCTTGCCCGCCCCGGACCATGCGGCCCAACTAGTGGCCGAGCTCGAGGGCGAGCGCTCCAGCGAGGCGCTCCTGGCGCTGGCCACCGCGTCCGAAGCGCCCGAGCCGCTCCTCGCGGAACTCAGAAGCGCCGCCGGCAGCGACGTTCCCGCCCTGCGCTTCAGGGCCTCGGCGGCTCTGGCGATGCGCGGCGACGCCCGCGCGGTACCCGGTCTGCTCAAGGCCCTCCGCGAGCGCCAGGACACCAGGCCCGAACCCGAGTGCCGCGCCGTCAGGAGCGATACACCCGCCTGGATTCCGGCGATGATCCTGCTGGGCAGGCTGAAGTGTGCCGAAGCGGTTCCCGAAATCGTTTCCGTGCTGGAGGACGCGTCGAGCTCGCTCGACGCCCGCCTGGCGGCGATTCGCGCGCTCGGCAGGATCGGCGACTCCTCTGCAGCCCCGGCGCTGGTGAAGCTCCTCGAGGCCGGTGGCGAGAATGCCGTGCGCGTGCTCCAGTCGAGTTCCGGGGGGCTCAGCTCGCCCCCGCAGCCCGCCGGATGGCAGGTCGACCTGTGTGTGGCGGAAGCCCTGCTGGCCATGGGCGTCACGCGCCCCGACGTCGCGCGGCGCCACCTGGAAGACGACCGCGCCCTGGTCCGGCGCCACGCCCGCGAAGTCCTGTGCCGGATGGAAGCCGGAAGTCAGCCGGAGCGCGAAGCCGCGAAATCGTCGACGTCCGCCGGGGAATAGGCGGGCGTCGCACCGGCGCGCGAAGCCACCAGGGCGCCGACCTGGTTGGCCCTGACCGCCACCGTCGCCGGCGACTCGCCCCGCTTGAGGCCCACGGCCAGCGCCGCGGTGAAGGCGTCCCCTGCTCCCACGCAGTCAACCACCTCGACCGCCAGCCCGGGAGACTCGCAACAACCGCTCGCGGTGTGCAGCGCGCAGCCGGCCGCGCCGCGGGTTTCGACCAGCACCTCCAGGTCGTACTCGGAGACAAGCGCGGGGGCGCTCCTGTTCCCGAGCAGCAATTCCCCGACGATGCCCAGTTCCCTGTCGTTGAGCTTGACAACGTCGGCCGAACGCATCGAGCGATCAAGGATCTCGCGCGAGTAGAAGCTCTGGCGCAAGTTGACGTCGAAGATCACCGTCGCCCGGGCGGCTTCCGCGACCAGTTCGAACACCGCCGCGGCCGATCCTGCGCTGCGCTGGGCCAGTGACCCGAAGCAGACGGCGTCCGCCTCCCGCGCAGCCGCCCGTGCGTGAGCGCAAGCCTCGATGTGGTCCCAGGCGACGCCGCTGACGATCTCGTATGAGGGCTGGCCGCCGGAAAGCGTAACCTGCACGGTTCCGGTGGGGTGATCCCGGTCGACCTGCACCAGCGACTTGTCCATGCCTGCGCCGCTGACCAGACCGCGCAGTTCCCGGCCCGGTTCGTCGTCCCCCACCCGGGTGACTATCTGGCCGTCCGCGCCCAGCATCCGAGCGTGCCACGCAAAGTTGAAGGGCGCGCCGCCCGCATGACGCCGGTCGGGAAAGACGTCCCAGAGCAGCTCTCCGATGCCGAGGATCTTCAATTCCATGGCAAGAGACTATCGCCAGGTGCAGGCGCTTTCAAACCCCGGCTTCTGCTCTGGAAATACCCTCGGCTCCGGGCATACTCTGGCCCCCGCGGACCCGGCCTGGTTCGACGTCCGCCGCTGACAGGAGCGAACTCGTGACCGACGCTTCTCCCGTCTGGTTCAGGGAACACCTCCTCGAGGAACTGCTGCCGCTCTGGCTCCGCCACGCCCCGAGCGACAGCGGCCTGTTCCGCTGCCGGTTCGACGCCGATTGGAAGGCGAGCCCTGACCTTTCGGGCACGCTCACTTCGCAATCGCGGCTGATCTACAACTTCTCCGTGGGCCTGCGCCTGACCGGCGAGAAGCGGTACGAACAGGCCCTGCGCGCCGGGGCCGGCTTCCTGCTGGAGAGGTTCGCCGATCCGGACGAGGGTGGCTGGCACTTCTCGGTAGACCCGCGCGGCCGGGCAGTCGAAGAGGCCAAGGACAGCTACGGCCACGCCTTCATGGTCTTCGCCCTGGCGCACGCGGCGCTGGCCACCGGCGATGAAGGCTACGCCGAGCAGGCCCGCGAGGTTTGGGAGTTGATCCGCACCCGCTTCTCCGACGGCCGCGGCGGGATCTGGCAAAGAATGAGCCGCGACTTCGTGCCCCGTGACGAGCACAAGTCCCAGAACCCGATCATGCACCTATTCGAGGCGCTGCTGGCCCTGGCTGCAGTCCCGGGGCACCAGGAGGCCCTGCGCGACGCGGAAGACGTGGCCGGGTTCGTGCTCCGGCGCCTGCTGCGCGTCGACGGATCCCTGCCCGAGTTCTACGACCAGGACTGGCGGGAACTGCCCGCCGACCGCCGGGGACGCATCGACATCGGCCACCAGTTCGAATGGGCCTTCCTGCTATCCCGGGCCGCCGAACTGGGTCTGGACCGCAACCTCCTGGAACCCTCCCGGCAACTGCTGGCAACCGGCATGAAACTGGGTTTCGACGCCGAAGCCGGCGGGATCTTCAACGCCGCTGCACCCGACGGATCGCTGCTCGTCGGCCGCAAGGGCTGGTGGCAGCAGTGCGAGGCGATCCGCGCGCTGATGCACCACTCCATCGTGCGTTGCCGCGAGGACCTCCGGGAACCGCTGCGCAAGTCGCTGGAGTTCTTCCGCACCCGCTTCCACGACGCCGTTAAGGGCGGGTGGTTCCCGGCGCCCGAAGGCGCCCGCCACAAGGGGGGACCTCACAAGGTCGACTACCACGTTGTGGCGATGTGCGAGGAAGCCCTGCGGCTGGACCGGCCTTCTTCCGGTCAGGCTGACGGCTGACGGTCGGGGCCTACTGGCCCTGACCGCCTGTCGGCCCGGCAGGAGCGGCGGGCGCCTGGGGCGGCGCTTCCAGGTTCTGCCCGCAGTTACCGCAGAACTTGGACCCCGGGGCACTCACCGCCTGGCAGGCGGGACAGACCTCGGGCCCGATCTTGGCACCGCAGCCCGAACAGAACTTGCTGTTGGGGTTGATGTCCGCCGAGCACTTGGGGCACTTGGCGGTGGCCTCGCCGCCGAGCGGCTTGCCGCAACCGGCGCAGAACTTGGCGGCCGGCGGGTTCTGGTGGTTGCAGCCCGGGCAGACCGTCACTCCGGTGGACTGCGCCGCGGCCGCCTGGCCGCCCATCTGGCCGCCCATCTGCCCCATCATGCCGGGCATCATGTGCCCCACGCCGAAGCCCAGGCCCATGCCCATGCCCGCCCCCATCATCTGGCCGGTACCGCCGCCCTCGTTACCGGCGGCCTTCTCCAGGGTGTCGAAGGTGCGCTTCATGCGATAGTTGTCCTGGCCCATGATGTCGATGTCGGCCTTGGTGGCCAGCGAGGCCTTGAGCTTGACCACGGTCTCGTCGTCGTCGGGCACGTCGATGGACTGCAGCAGGAAGTCGGTGACCTCCATACCGTACTTCCTGAAGTCGTCTGCGGTGCGCGCCCGGCCGACCGCGGAAACCTCTTCGAGGTACGCGGAGATCTCCACCACCGAGACCTCCTGCTTGATGATGACCTCGGCGATGTAATCCTTGACCCGGGTGGTGATCGCACCCTTCAGGTAAGTGCTGATGTCGTCCGTGGAGAACATGCGGTTCTGACCGCAGATCACGGTTATGAAGGTCTTGGCGTCCTCTATGCGCACGCCGAAAATGCCGAAACAGCGCACCGGAACCATCACGTTGAAACGAGGGTCCATCACCTGGATGGGCGCGCGCGTGCCGAACTTGAGGTCCGGCACGGTGGCCTTGCTGACGAAGTAGACCTCCGCGGTGAAGGGGGTCTCGCCCCCGAATGGCAGGTTGATCAGAGTACGCAGTCCCGGCAGGTTGGCGGTGCTGAGCGTGTGCCGCCCGGGGCCGAAGACGTCCAGTCCACGACCCTCGCGGAAGATCACCGCCTCCTGGGTCTCGTTGACGATCAACTGCGTGGCGGTGGAGAGGTTGTCAGCCGGGTACTTCCAGACCAGGTCCCGCGGGGTACCCTCGAACTTGACTCTGTCGATGAAAGCGGCCATCTATCAGCTCTCCTTCCCGCCGGCGTCCGCGGCGGCAACCAGGGTCTTCTTGCGCTCCCCGAACTGTCCCTCGAAGCCGTTGAGCGCGCTCTCCAGTCCGGCGGGGCCGGACTCGCCCAGGGCAGTGCCGGCGTTCTCCACCTGCTCCAGCCGGGTGAACATCTGGCGATCGGCGGCCAGCAGCCTGGCCAGGTCGGCCTCGCGGATCTTGATCTTGGCGCTGACCGCGCTGTGGCCGTAGTCGGCGAAGCGCACCTTGTTGACGGCCCGGTCGACCTGGTTGAGCAGGCGCTCGAGCGCCGAGAGCTGCTCGCCGGCGCGCACGTCCTGCCCCGCCTTCCTGATCGCTGCGTTCACCGGCGTCTTGACCTCGGTCAGCCGCCGGGCAATCTCCTCGCGGATCATCTTGTCGGCCTCCCAGATGGTGGAGTTCTCGAGGTAGCCCTTGAAGGGCCCCACCTTCTCCATCTGCCGGGCCAGCCAGCCGCGATCGTCCTTCATCCTGCCGATCAGCTTGTCGTCCATTTCGGGCTCCTCTTCGGTCTCTTCCCGCCGGCCTGCGAGCATGAATACCGCCGAGCGGGAACTTAATCTACATACCAGCCGGAACGGTCGCAACTACAATATCGAGAGCCGAATGTAAGTACCCGCGCCCCGCGGGCTGCACCGTTCTTCAGGCCCCAAGTCACGCGGACTCAGGCACCTGCCCGGGCCCGCATCGGGCAACGGCTTGGTATTGACATGGCAGCATGCGGTGCTATCATCTGCGGTACGGTTGTCTGGCGGCCCCTTGTTTGATGGCGCTGCCGGGGGAGGCGCAGAGACCTTGTCTGATTCGGAACTTATCAGGAAGATCAGTACCAAGACCAAGATCTACGTGCTGGTAGCCGAGGCCCAGGAGGGGCAGTTGTCCACCAGCCAGATGGCCGACCTGGTCGACACCATGGCGGTCAACGCCGAAGAGCGCCTCAGCATCGCCGAAGCCGTTCTCGGGAAGCTCGTCCTGGTCAAGATGCCCGCCGGGCGCATCGAGGACCTGCGCAATGCCTTCGGCGCTGACCAGCCCGCACAGCCCGGCGGCAGCGCGTCCATCGCCACGCCGACCAGTCAGGAAGCCGCCGACCAGTTCGAGAAGGACTCAGCCTCGCAGCAGACCCGCGCGGTCAAGCCGGCGTTCAAGGTGCCGTTCGAGTCGGAGTCCCCCGGCCAGCAGGAAGCCCCCCCACGCCACGACCAGTCTCAGCCCACGGTCGTGCAGGGGCTCTCTGCGGAAGAGCAGGACCAGGACGGCGCCCCGGAAGGGCCTCCCATGGACGAGGTCATGGACACAGGCCAGTTCAATGCAGACTGGGCCGACCTCGAGAATTCGGTGCGCCAGGCTGCGGTGCCGCCTGCTCCCAAGAAGCCCAAGCCCCCCAAGGGTCCCCTGCCGGTTCGCGGCAAGGCCGCCCAGATACTCCAGCAGGGGGCGCAGGCCGCGCCCCCCCCGCCGATCAATCGCACGCCGACCCAGACCCGACGAAGGTCTTCGGCGGAACCGGTGATGCGCCGCGAAACCATGCATTTCGGTGGCAACGTGCGCGGCATGGCCAGCGCCGACCAGGTAGAGGACACCGGCAAACCCAAGGTCCTGATAGCCGACGACGACGCGCGAATCCGCATGGTCTTCCGAATCAAGCTCGAGGAAAAGGGCTTCAACGTCCTCGAGGCCAACAACGGCGCCGACGCCTGGAAGCTGCTGCAGAAGGGAAGGCCTCCCAGCGCAGCGGTCCTGGACATGAAGATGCCCGGGCTGCACGGCCTGGAAGTCCTGCAGCGCATCTCGGACAGCGGCATGGAACTGCCGGTGGTGATCTGCACGGCCTACGACAATCTCGACGACGAGTTCGTGGTCGCCACCTACCCCAAGCTGCGCTACCTGACCAAGCCCGTCGACGCCGAACAGCTGGCCGAGACGCTCTTCAACCTGCTGGCCGAACAGTAGGCCGGACCGGGCCGGCTCCGCCGACCATTCGAAACCGCTGGAAAGCTCTTTCGCCGGCGGCTCTCCGGGCAGTCACTTCACGGCGGCGTGCTCGCCGGTGTCGTGACCGCGGCGGTGACCGTGCCCGTGCCCCACTCCGGCGCCGTGATGGTGGTCGTGCGGCCCGTGAACCCCGGCGTCGATCGAATAGGGAACCTCCAGGCCGTGCTCCAGCATGAGCTCGCTGTCGCCCAACACCTCGTCCGTCCGGCCATCAGCGATGATGCTGCCGCCGTCCAGAAGCACCACCCGGTCGCAGGTCGCTCGGACGAACTCCATGTCGTGGCTGGACACCACCTGGGTGCGCTCTATGCGCCCCAGCAACGCGACCAGCTCGCGCCTTGCGCGGGGGTCCAGACCGGCGCTGGGTTCGTCGAGCAGCAGCACTTCGGGATCCATGGCCAGCACGGTGGCCAGGGCGGCCAAGCGCTTCTCCCCGCCGGAAAGGTCGTGGCTCAGGCGTTCGCCGAAACCGGCCATGCCCACGGCCGAAAGCGCGCGGTCAACCGCCTCCCCGACCGCATCGTGATCCAGGCCCAGATTCAGGGGACCGAAAGCCACGTCTTCGCCAACCGTGGGGTTGAAGAGCTGATCGTCCGCATCCTGGAAGAGCAGGCCCACCCTGCGCCGCACCTTGCGCAGGTTGACCTCGCCGGCCAGCTCCAGGCCCAGCGCCCGAACCCGGCCGGCGGCAGGAGCCAGCAACCCGACGATCAGGTGCATCAACGACGTCTTCCCGCTGCCGTTGGGCCCCACCAGGCCGAGGCGGTCCCCGGCGCGGACAACCATGTTGATTTCCCGGAAGAGCGGGGACCTTCCGCCGTAGGCGAAGGACACGCTCTCCAGGCGGATCAGTTCCTCAACAGCCAATCGATGGCTCCCGATGTGATAGCGAAGGCGACGATCCCGCCGGAGATCAGAACGTCTCTGACCCTCAAGGGCCTTGCGCCCGCCCGGGGGAAACTCCCGCTGAAGCCCCGGCAGAGCATTGCCCGGTACACCCGCGCGGCTCTCTCGTGGCTGCGCACCAGCAGGCTGCCCACCAGCCCCGCAGAGGTGCGGTAGGTTGCAGGGGAAGTGCGCGGGACGAAACCCCGGAGCTCCGCGGCCTGCCTGACCCGCCGTCCCTCTTCCCAAATCAGGTGCAGATAGCGCGCGCAGAGAAACGTGATCACCACCAGCCGCGCGGGCATCCCCAGGCGGCGCATGGCCGCGGCCAGCTCGTGCAGCTCGCAGGTGGCCAGCAGCGCAATCATCGCCAGCAGTATCGCGTTGCACTTGAGGGTCACTGCCGCACACAGCAGGATCCCCTCCTCGCGCAGGGAAAACGGTCCCAGGCGCCAGACAGCTTCGCCGGGAGTGCTCCACGGCAGCACAAGCCAGAGGAAGAGCACGAAGACGTTGACCGCGGCCATCCGGCGCAACAGTCGCATCGGGGACGGTCGGCTCAGCGCCGCCAGCAATGCTGCCAGCGCCAGGGCAGCGGTCAGGGTCGACGTCTCCTTGAGGAAGACCGCGACGACCAGCGCGAAGACTCCCGCCGCGACCAAACGGGCCCGGCCGTCCAGGTGGTGCAGAGGCGTCTCACCCCGGCTGAAGTCGGACTCCAGCCGCACCTCAGCCCTTCTCCTTTCGCCTGCGCACCAGATACAGCGTCAGCGTGGCGGCCCCGGTGATCCCCAGCAAGGCACACAGACCGTTCACGACGCTCTGGAACCGGCCTTCCTCCCGGCGACGCTGCTCGACTTCCGCAAGCCGGCGCTGGACACCCGCCAGTGCCTCACGGATTCCTGAAAGCTGACCGGAAATGTCGCCGTCGCCGTCGCCGTCGCCGCCGGCAGCACCGCTGCCGGAAGACGGGGCCCGCTTCTCTTCACCCGGCGCAACTCCCGCCTCGTCCCGCGACTTGCCGGTGAGCACGCCGCCGAGGTCAGCCACCGCGAGTACGCACTTGGCGATGTGGCCTTCGCCGGCGTTCACCTTGATGTGCAGAGCGCACCTGCGCGGCGGGCGGAAGCTGCACTCGCCGCGCTCGTTGGTGCGCAGTTCGAGCAGCAGCATACCGGCGCCGTCGCGGACCTCCACGGGGCAGCCTTTCGCCGGACGGCTGCGCCTGCCGAAATTCGCGCGTACCTTGACCGCCCCGCCCTCTACCCACGCATACACGACCACGCGGTGGGCCATGGCGCGGGAACCCGTCATGGACAGGAACAGCAGGGCCACAAGCAGCGATCCAGCTCTAGTTCGCATCGGTTGCCTCCATCCCGAGCATCTCGGGTTTGACCCTGGCGACGTAGGCCCCGGCGAAAGCGCAGACCGTGCCCTCCACCGCCGCGACGGGCAGGTGCAGTCCCACTATCGCCACGGCCGAGGCGAGGAATTCCTCCCCGGCCCAGATCAGCGCTCCGGCGGTGAACAATCCCGCAAGCAGCACCGAAAGCGACCCGGCCAGGAACCCCGCGAACCCGGCGCCGAGCACCCCCCGGCGGATCAGCGGCCTGAGGATCAGCCCGCAGAAGACCGCCGGCGCCCCCGCGTTCCAGGCATTGACGCCCAAAACGGTAAGGCCCCCGTACTGGAAGAGCACCGCCTGCAGCATGAGCCCGACCAGGATGGCCGGAAAAGCCGCGGCGCCCAGCAGCAGGCCGGCCAGGCCCGACATCATCAGGTGAACGCTGCTGGGCCCCACCGGCACGTGGATCAGAGAAGCCACGAAGAACACGGCCGCGGCCAACCCCACGCGGGGCACCCTCTCGTGGTCCAGACGCCACAGGCCGGCCGCGGTCCCCCCCGCGGACAGCGCCGCGCCGGTGACCAGCACCGGCGCGGACTGGATCACTCCCTCGGGTATGTGCAAGAAACCGGGAACCTCATCTCTGTTTCATGTCGTGGGTCCGCACCCAGAACAGGGCTCCGAGTTCGACGTCCACATCCTTGCCGGCCGGGTTCTTCATCTTCCCGTCGCCGTCCAGCAGCGCCGCGAAGGCCCACCATCCGGCACGGGGCATCGCGTAGCTGAAGACGCCGTTGCCGTCGGCCTTTATGACCTGGGTCACGTGCGCCCCGGTCGGAGCTTTGACCGCCGCGCTGCCGGGAGGATTGTAGTACTCCACCTCGATCTCGGCAAACGGAACAGCTTTTCCGTTGCGCTTGACGATCCCGCGAAAGAGATTTCCGGCCCACAGCCCGTAGGGCCGGACCAGCGGCTCGATCTCCACGGGGAAGCCGACCATCGCGTCCCAGCCTTCCTCCTCGCCCATGGAGTTCACCACCACCTTGGTGTAGTGCACGATCATCTTTCCCTCGGCCGGTTCCCAGTAGGGAGCGGGTTCGAGGAAGAAGACGTGATCGCCAGGCTTCTGCATCCGGTACCTGGCGGTGTAGGCCGTCTTGCCCTGCACCTTGCGGGCCCTCAGCGCGCCGGAGAGATCGACCTTCCTGCCGCCCACCAGCGCGCCGAACTTCCTGGGCTTCTCCATCTCCATGGCCGGCCCCTGTTCCATGGGATGGGTGAAGATGATATCGAAACCCACCTCCTTCGCGTTGCCGCCGGCTGCAACCACGTCCCGGTCCGGCACCAGTACCATGAAGTGGGCCCAGGCGGTGCCCAGCAGCAGGCAGACACACGCCAGGCTCAACACCAACGTCAACCGGATCTTCTTGCCGCTCATCTCAGGAATCTCCTTTCGCCACCAGGGCCTGTCAGAAGCTGATCTGCAAACGCGCGCCGAAGATCGCAACGGTGTCGTTGTCGTCTTCACCGCCCGGATTACCGACTATCTGCAGGTGCGGGCTGAACTCCATGCGTTCGTTCATCTTCAGGCGGTAGTACAGTTCCCAGTGGTGCTCGTCGCCGGGGTCTCCCCCCTCCTGGCGCAGCAGGTCCTCATGGTCGTCGGCCAGCAGCGCGACGCCATAGGCCAGTCCCGCCGCGTCCTTGTCGCGTCCCCAGACACTCCCGGCCAACTCCAGGCCGCCGGAGGCCCAGCGATCTACCGCGTAGTAGTCCGAATCGGCGGCACCGAACCGAGCGAACACCTTCACACCGTCCAGGACCACCTGGTCCACCGACAGCCCGAAGCCGGCCTCCGGAGAATCCACGCCGGTACCCGGATCCAACCCGGGAAGCTTGGCGTCCTCGTACCACACGAACGCCCGGTAGTTGCCACTGCGCCCGAAAGGGCTCACGCTCACCGACATCTCCCCGACGAAGAAGAGGTCATCGTAGAACCTTCCGCCCCGGTCGGCAACCTGGTCCGAATCGCAGCAGCCGACCTTCAAGGCGAAAACCTCGCCGCAGGCATAGGCAAGAATCACTCCGAAGTCGGACTCCGGAGCGTAGAACGCAGGATTGTTGACAAAGCCTGACCCCGAGAACTGCGAGGTCTCGTCGTTGGCCACCTCGTTGGTGTCGAACTCGCAGGTGAGATCGACCTTGCCCGCCCAGCCGGTCAGAACATGCCCCTCGATCGGCTCCCAGGTCTTGCGGATCCAGACCTCGGCCAGCCTGACGTTCTCATCGTCATCGGCGTCGTCGTTGACACCCACCAGAAAGGGCAGGTCGGCGTCCAGGCCGCCGCCGCTTCCGGCTTCAATGCACACTGATGCGCTCCAGGTCTCGGCCAGCTGGGTCTCCAGACCGATGTCCACCGAGGCCGTGGCGGCGGCCACATCGCCCTGCTCACCGAAATCCCGGTCCGCCCCGGCCGATCCCTGGAACAGGCAGGTGGCGCACACGCTGGCCTCCACCCGATCGAAGAGATTCTCGACCCTGCGGGCCACATCGACCAGGCGGCCGCCTTGCCCGCCTTCCCCGGCTTCACCCGCCGAGCCTCCCGAAGCCGTCGTCATTGCCAGAACCGCGAACCCGCAGGCAAACACCAGCACACGCCTCACCGCTCCCTCCTTTCGCAAGCACCGGAGTGTTACGCTATCGCAGATAGTAACACCCTGCGGCCACAAAAAAAACGCTCTCTCCGACCGGGCAGGCGCGGCCGCCGCGGGGCGGCCGCTCCTGACTCCCCGGCGGCGGACACTTCCCGAACCTTCAGGGTTCAGCCTTCCTCGCCGGTCGAGGTCATCACCAGCGCCGAGTGTTTCAGTCCCTTGACCGCCTTGAGAGCGGCCACGAACTCGCGAATCCGCTTGACCTTGCCGCGAACGGTAATCACTTCCAGGCAGTTGTGGTGGTCCAGGTGCACGTGCTGGGTGGCCACCACCACGTCGCCGAAGTCGTGCTGTACGTCCATGACCCCCTGCAGCAGCGACCGCTTGTGGTGATCGTAGACCAGCGTGACGGCCCCGGCCACGCTGCGACCCCGGACCCACTCCTGCCCCACCAGCGCCTGGCGCACCAGGGCCTTGACCGCCTCCGAACGCGTCGGGTAACCCTCCGAAGCGACCAGACGGTCGAAGCGCTCGAGGAGTTCAGGCTCGATGGATACGCTGAATCTGGTAACTCCGGGCAATCTTCCGCTCCCCCTTGCGTGTTACTGACGAACACATCGTAACATCCGAGAGGCCGGCGTCAAGTCACGTGGAGCACGGGGCGCTAGCGCGCTGCACTGCGAGCATTTCGGAAAGCCCGGAAGGGCTGCCCCCGGCGAAAGCGCCGCCGGGGCTACTTCGAAACCACGAAGACCGTCTTCTTCTTGTCGCTCTGCATCACGGTCATGACGTGATGCGGCTCCTTCTCGGTCAGGGTGACCTTGGTGGACGGCACCATGCGCTTCTTTTTCTTCTTCTTGGTCTTCTTGTCCTTGATCTGCTTGTACAGGTCGACCGAGACGGTAACGCCCTTCTTCTTGTCGATCTTCTTGCAGGTGACCTCCAGGATGTAGGGTTTCACGGTCATGGAAGCCGAATCCTCGACCTTGAGGTCCTTGCTGCTGCTGCCCAGGCTCTTCAGATCCGGCTTGGACACGCCCATCAGCTTGAGAGTGGTCTGCAGCTTCTTGGCAAGCTTCTTGTCGATGCCCTTCTCGACCTCGTTCTTGCCGGGCCGGGCCTCGATCGCCTGGACGGTCACCTTCGCCGTGGGGCTCTTGGGAGCCGGCGACGCCAGCGTCACGAATACCAGCAGCGTGCTTACCTGACCCATCACTTCTCTCCGCTCTCCGGCTTCCCGCCGGCTTCCTTCTCGTCGGGCTTGCCGCCCGGCTTCTCGACCTCAGTGTCTTCTTCCTGGTCGTCGATGTCAACGATCACCATCATGCTCAGCCCGCCCTCAGGCGCGGCGATCATGACCACCTGGTAGTCGGTGGGCTCGGCCCCGGCCTCGATCTCCAGCCCGTATTCCACCGGCTTCTCCGGCTCGCGCGGCAGCATCACGAAGGCCAGGCCCAGCAGGCAGGCGGCGGCCATGGTGCTGGCGAAGGCGATAACCCGCGCGGGGTGGAACCGCCACTTGCGCCCGGCCGGCCGCTGGCCGCCGGCAGCCTTGAGCTGGACCAGCATCGCGTCCCAGCGCCGGTCTTCGACCGGCGGAGGCACCAGGTCGGCGCGCACCGCGTCGTCGATCCGCCGGCAGGCCGCGACGAATTCGCGGCACTCGGCACAGTCGGCGACGTGCTTCTCGACGCGCTCCAGGTCGGCGCCCGAGATCTCGCCGTCGGCGTATGCCGAGACGAGCTCGTTCAGTTCGACGCACTCATTCTTCATCGCCCACGAACCTCCGCAGCTTCCCGGCCAGCAGTCGACGCGCGTAGTGCAGTCGGCTCATCACCGTACCGATGGGGCAGTCCATCTCCCCCGCGATCTCCTTGTAGCTCAACCCCTCCTGGGCGTGAAGCATCAGCACCGTGCGGTGCTCCGCGCCCAGCTCCGACAGGGCCTCTTCCAGGGCTTCGGCGAGTTCGCCTCCCGCCACCCGGTCGGCGGGGTCCTCCTCGGCCAGCCGCGCAGCCGCCGGAGCGTGTTTCTCCTCGGCCAGGGTTTCTTCCTCCAGGGGCGCCTGCTCGCCGCGCCGCGCGCGCACCCGGTCAATGGACAGGTTGACGGCGATGCGTCGCACCCAGGCGTAGAACCCGCTCTCGGCCCGGAATCCGGAAGCCCCGCGAAACGCCCGCAGGAACGCCTCCTGAACCACGTCGAGGGCTTCCTCGCGATCCCCGAGGACCTTCCAGGCCACCGCATAGATCGCCTCCCGGTACTTGGTGAAGAGCTCCTCGAAGGCCTTCTCCTCGCCTCGACGGAAGCGCGCCAGCAGATCCCTCTCCGCCGGCTCGCTCCAGGCCCTGGAGGCCTTGGCCTTCCCCGCCTGCTCTTCGCTCACGCCTCAGGCCACCTTAATGACGGGATTTGAAGGGGATGTATTCAACCGGGACCCGGCGAAACGCACCTCATCCGCAAACGCAAATGTCTCATCTACTGCGACTTGCGCAAGCGCGGAGAGGGAAAACCCCTCCCGGGCTGATTTCGGACGATTTGCGGAACTGGACAACTGGCTCATCACGCCCCGGATATTAGCCATGGAGAGCGCTCAAGGCAAGCCGCAAACTGCCCATGCCATTCTCGCGCGGGGCCAGGGAATCACCAACAACCGCTCTTGTACTGACCCGCAACAGTGGGGTCCTTCGAGTCCTTCATGGTGACGATCAATGGGTTCTTTGCGCTTCGGCGCCTTTGCGCGAGAGCGAAGAAGAACGCTCTAAGGCATTGGCGGCGATTCGCGGCGGCGGTACTCCGTGGGAGTGCAGCCCATCACGTCGCGGAACTGCCGGCAGAAGAGGCTGACGTTGTCCGTGCCGCTCTGCCGCGCCACCGCCGCCACGCTCAGGTCGGTCTCCAGCAACTGCAGCGCGGCCAGGCGCGCGCGCTCGCGCTTGAGGTAGCTCCGGGGGCTGGTTCCGTAGGCTATCCTGAACAGCCGCGAGAAGTAGTCGAGCGAGAGACCGGCCTCGAGCGCCAGGTCCTCGGGCACGAGCCCCTCGGCCATGTGGTCCACAACGTACCTGTTGATTCGCAGGCGCTGCGCGGGGCTCAGCGTGCGTTCCCTTCCCGCCTGGCGCCCCCGCCCCACCATAGCCATGAAACCGGTCGAGATCGTCAGCAACAGCCCTCGCAGGCGCTCCCCGGTCAGGACGTGACCGTGCTGGTAGAGATCGTAGAGCTGAAGCATCGCGGGCCGCAGGTCCCAGGCGCTGTGCACCAGCAGCGGCCGGTGCGAGAAAACCAGTTGCTGCCGGTTGCGGGTCAACCTGAAGCGCAGGTTGTAATAGCGCAGGATCCCGTTGTCGTCTCCGGCGTGGTAGCGTCGGAACCCGCCCGGAGAGAGCCACAGAGCGTCACCGGCGCCGAGCCTGAACTCGCGGCCGTCGGCCTCCACGTTCAGCACGCCCTGCTCCCCCAGAGTCAGCAGGTGCTCGCTGACCGGGATCCGCGCGTTTCCGAAACCGCCGCGGCGCAGGTGATAGCGACAGATGGCCAGCTCGACGCCGCTGCCGGCCTCCAGCAGGGCGCGCAGCCAGCGCCGATGCCCAACCCGTTTCCGCCCGGGTCCCGCTCCCTTCATGGGCGTCATCATAACCTATTCACCGGTTCAGTGCAATTCCGCACCGGCCCGGGAGGGACCTTTCGCCCGCAATGGCGGGTATAATTCTATGAAGCGCACACGTTCCGGTGAAAGGAGCCGCCATGCCCGGCAAACCCAACGTTCTGGTGATCATGTCCGACGAGCACGACCCCGCGGTCTCCGGCCCCTACGGAGACCCCCTCTGCCGCACCCCCCACCTCGACGAACTGGCGGCCGGGGGCGTGACCTTCGAGAATTGCTACACGACGTCCCCGCTGTGCGTGCCCGCGCGGTTGAGCTTCACCGCCGGCAAGTACGTCAGCCGGATCGGCGCCTGGAGCAACTCCTGCCGGCTGCCCACGGCGGACTACCCCTCCATAGCGCGGATCATGACCGCGGCAGGCTACGACTCGGTTCTGGTCGGCAAGCAGCACTACGACAAGAGCCGCCGCTACGGCTTCACCGACTGCTGCCCGCAGGGAGGCGGCAACGACACCGTCAAGACCGGCCGGGGGGGGCGCCGCGACCCGGAGTCGAAGACCGGCAACCTCGGGATGTGGCAGGAGCGCATCGCCGAGTTCTTCGTCGGCGACGAGTCCGAGTCCCGGATCATGAGTCGTGACGTCATGCGCACCGAGGCGGCCTGCCGTTTCCTACGCGAACGCGGTGAAGGCGGCGGCGACCGGCCCTTCTTCCTCTTTCTGGGCTACATCTCCCCGCACTTCCCGCTGGTTGCCCCGCGCAGGTACCACGAGATGTACAGGGACAAGGTGCCCATGCCCGACCTGCCCGATGACTGGTGGGATCGTCTGGCGACCAACACCCGCCAGCAGATCATCGGCTTCGGCGTCGACACCCGGGACCGCGAAATCGTCAAGCTCGGTCGCGAGCTATACTGGGCGCTGACCAGCTGGATGGACACCGAGATCGGCAAGGTCCTGGCGACGCTGAGGCAAACCGGCCTCGGCGACGACACCGTGGTGGTCTACACCTCCGACCACGGCGAGAACAAGGGCGATCACGGCATGTGGTGGAAGAACTGCGTCTACGAGCACGCCGCGCGCATTCCGCTGATCGTGAACTACCCCGAACGCTGGGCGGGCTCCCAGCGCCGCACCGGAGCCTGTTCTCTCGTTGACCTCGTCAAGACGATCGCCGAAGTCGGCGGCGCCGAGGTACCCGAAGACTGGGACGGCGACTCGCTCGTGCCCTGGCTGGACGACGAGGCTCACGAGTGGAAAGACCTGGCGGTCAGCGAGTACTACGGCCACAACGTCTCGTCGGGGCTGGCGATGCTGCGCACCGGCCCGTGGAAGTACGTCTACCACACGCGGATGAACGACAAGCACGGCCCCGAACGCGAGCTCTTCAACCTGGAGGACGACCCCGGCGAGTGGAACAACCTCGCCGGCGATCCCGATCAGGCCTCGCGCATGGAAGGCATGCACGCCCGGCTCGTGGCGGAACTCGGCCGCGACCCGGAGGAAGCCGAACTCGAGTGCCGCGCGCTGCATGCCGCCGGCGGCTACGCACCGGAACCTGCCCAGGCCGCTGCCGGCTGACGGCGCTACTTGCCGGCGGGCTTCTTCTCCAGCGCCGGCGCGTTCTTCTGCCAGTCCAGCAGGCAGTAGATGCTGGCGGCCGAGGCATCGTACATGTAGATGCTGCGCCCGTCCCGGGAGAAGCAGTGCTTGGTGGACGTGAACGGCAACTTGCGGACGGGCTTGAGCGTGGTGGTGCTGTAGATGTGTGTGCCGCTGGCGGCCCAGTTGCCGCAGGGGCTCACCGAGAAGATGTTGTTCATCGCCTGGGCCAGCCGGTGACCCAGGCCTGACCGGGGACCCTTGGGAGTTCCGGCGCCCGGCGGGAGTCCGAACTCCCCGGTGCGATTCAACTTGGTCCCCAGACGCAACATCCTCTTGGCGAAGACCAGCCGGTCACGCCCCACGAAGCGCATCACCGGCAGGAACACACCGTCCCTGAGCATCAGGCGCCCGTCCATCTCGTAAACCTTGACCAGCTTGCCGATGCTGACGGCCAGCTGCGATGCCCGATTCCTGTAGTAGGCGGCGTTGGACCCGGCCCTGACGGCGGTCTTGCGGGCATCCGCTATCTGGCGCAGGTAGTCTACCAACTGGACCGATGCCGCCTGCAGGCGCAGGTCGTTGCCGCCCGGCGCGATACCCAGCGCGACCAGCGTGCATCCGTCCGACCAGAAGCCCAGGCGCGCGTCCATGCCCTGCAGGCGCATGAACTTCGAACCGGCCTGGTCCCCCAGATCAGTCCAGCGAATCAGGTTCACCGACTGACCGGCGGAACCGTGGCTGGCCACCCCCACCCATTTGCTGAAGCCGCCGACATAGTCGAGCAGTACCGGAGCGAAGGCCGTCCTTACGGTGCTCACGACCTTCATGTCCGTGAGGCGGATGCGCAGCAGTTTCCGGCTGGATGGGGAACAGGCCAGTATTTCGTTGCTGAAGGCCGGCCCGATCACGAAGTCGGTCAGGATCACGTCGCAATTGAGCCTCCTGCCCATCTTGCGCGTGCCGACGTCGAACTCCTGGATAGTCCCGGAGTCGGACAACAGCGCGTAGATCTTCGCGCCGCTGCGGGACATCACGATCTTGCGCGCCTTTGCGGGCAGCTTGATCGCCATCCCGGGATCGTACTTCTCGTCCTTGCGAGCCAGGGCGCTGAGCGGGTTGTGGATCTTCTCCCACTCGGCCAGCGTGCCGGTGACCGCGTAGGGCGCCCTCTTGGATTTGCCCTGCAGGCCGGTCACTTCGGTCACCGGCACGGCGAAGGCCACGGCCTCGATGACCGCCTTGAGCGTCACCACGCCCAGGGCCCGGCCCCGCGCGTCGAACAGCGGCCCCCCGGAGTTCCCCGGGTTCACCGCCGCCGAGGTCTGGATCAGCTTGATACCGGCAACCTTTCTCGACGGGTTGGAAATGATGCCCTTGGTGACGGTGTACTCCAGGGCCTTGGTGCCCAGCCCGGGGCTGCCAACCGCGAAAACGTCCTCGCCGTTGCGCGGGCTCTCGTCGCGCAACTCGGTCACCGGGTACTTGCCCTCAAGCGCAACGACTTCGGGCACCCTGGGCAGTTGGATCAGCGCCAGATCCGCGTCCTTGTGTATCGCGATGATCCTGGCGCCGGGCAGCTTGACGGTTTCGCGCGAGTCGCGCTTCTGCATGCTGACGCTCAACCTGGTGCTGCCGCGGACCACGTGGTAGTTGGTCACCGCCAGCCCGCCGCCGGTGATGATGAACCCGGAGCCGAACCCCCTGTCGGTCCTGATCACCAGCACCTTCTTCTCGGCCGCGGCGATGATCCCGGTGGTATCGGCGCGCTTGCGTGACTCCGCCACCATACGGGCGAGGCGCTCCTCGTGACTGCGGGCCTCCTCCGCCTGCTTCCTGAGTGCGGCAACCTGCTCCCCTGCTCCCTTGCCGGCAACCGCCAGGCGGGCCTGGGCCAGGTCCCACTTCATGCGCAGGTCGGCGATCTTCTTCTCTGTGGCCGCGATGTGGGACTTGGTCCGGCCCATGCCCCGCCGGAGTTCGTCGTGCTTGTCATTGAGATCGGTGATCGAGTTCGCCGCCGTCCGCTTCCTGGCCGCCAGCGCGGCCCTCGTGTCTTCGTCGAAGGGCCCGGAGACCAGAACCACCAGCCCGGAGACGAGCAGCAGGGCTCCGCAGCCCATGACCAGCACCGGCCAGCCGGTGCGCATGTCGAACGACGCGCTCTTCCTCCTGCGCACCCGGCGCCTGCCCCCGGTCGCCGAGAACTTGCCCGTGTCGCTCTTCGGCGCAGCCGGACTGCTGCCGGGGCCCGGGCTCGTCCCGGCCCCCGACTGCGACGCCGGTGGCGGAACCGCGGCGGCCCTGCCGGTGCTCTCGCCCCGAGGGCGTATCATGTATCCCTTGCCGCAGCCGGGGCAGGAGTAGGCTCCGCCTTTCGCGGGCACCTCGAAGAGGGCCTCGCATTCCCTGCACTTCAGCGTTCGCATGTCGTCCGGCATACTATTGCTCCCCGGGGCTCGCCCTACCTGCCCCTCAGCGACTTGGCGACTTCGTCGACCGATATCGCAAGGCTGGACTTCTCCAGATTGCCCAGTGCCTTCATCAGCACCGCGATCAACTTGCCGTCCGAGTCGATCACCGGCGCCCCGGCACAGCCCGGGTTGCAGGGCAATGTGGTCTGAACGTATGACAACCCGTCAACCTTGCGGTCCGCCGCGCTCACCGTACCGTCGTGAACGGTGTAATCCAGGACCTTGCCGCCGACCACGTTCGTGGCAATCACGAAAACCTCGTCCCCGGCCTTGGCCCCGGAGGCCATTCGCGAAGAGGCACACGTGACGGTCGCGCCTCGCGGAAGAGTCGGGCTGTAGAAGGCCAGGCCCCGCTTGACGTCGCGGCGCACCAGGCGGCAGCTGCTGCGCTTCATGACGTAGTACTTGGAGCCGCGCCTGAACATGATCTTGGCGTACACGGTCTTGCCTCTCGCAGCGATGCGGTCGGAGGTGACGATGTACGCCGACCTCCCGGCATCATACAGAAACCCGGAGGAGACCTCTTCCGCGGAGTTCCACAGGGTCACGCACAGGTGGCGGTAGCGTTCCATCAGCCGGATCCGCCGCTCCTTGCGCCGGGCCTTGTCCACCTCCTTGCGAAGGATCTGGTCGGCAACCGCCTTGGAGTCGGCCAGCTGCTTGCGCACCGCCTCGAGACGCTTGCTGGCGCGGTCCACCTCTTCGCGGTTGGCGGCCTCCAGCCTGGCGATCTCACCCTCGCAGGAGGACAGCTCCTCCTCCTTCTTCTTGAGCAGCTCCTTCTGCTTCCGGTACTCGGCTTCGAGCCGCACCTGCTCCTTCCCGAGAGCCTCGAGGTCCTCCTGTCGCCCGGCCGCCTTCTTCTCGAGGCCGAGGACGTCGGCACGCAGCAGCTTGGTCTCCCCTGACTCCGAAGCCAGTCCCCTCCAGGTCGCCCCCACCAGGACCAGGACGCCGAGCAGAACCGACCCGGCCGCGACCAGCTTCATGCCGATCGAGGCGCCCGGCCCGAAGGACGCGCCGCACCCGGGACAGAACCTCGCCGACGAGGCGTCGTCGGCCTCCAGGCTGGCGCCGCACTTGCTGCAGATCATCGTGGATTCGCTGGTCATCTCAGATACCCTCTTTCCGGCCGGGGCCACCCCCGACATTCACTGCTGGCTGCCAGACTGCCAGATACTTCCCAGCAATAGTGTACCGAATGTTCAGTCGGAGTCCACGATTAACCCGGACAATTGAAGTCCAGGGCACCCACCCGCCCCCCCCCGACCGCGGAAAACCTCAGCGCTGTGGCCTTCACCGGTGTATTTGACACTCATTTCCGGTCGCTTAGAATCCTTTTCCTGCCACCGGAGGGGTAGCGCCTTGACCAGCAAGAAGCAAGTTCCAGCGACATTTCAGGACCTGATCCTGCGCCTCGAGAGCTTCTGGGCGAAATACGGCTGCCTGATCGTACAGCCGCACGACATCGAAAAGGGGGCCGGCACTTTCAACCCCGCGACGTTCCTGCGCTCGCTGGGCCCCGAGCCCTGGAACGCCGCATATGTCGAGCCCTCGCGCCGTCCCACCGACGGGCGTTACGGCGAGAACCCCAACCGCCTGGGCCGCTACTACCAGTACCAGGTGGTCCTCAAGCCCGCCCCCGAGAACGTCCAGGACCTCTACCTCGACAGCATCCGCGAACTGGGCCTGGACCTGCTGGAGCACGACGTCCGCTTCGTTGAGGACGACTGGGAAAGCCCCACGCTGGGCGCCTCCGGGCTCGGCTGGGAGGTCTGGCTGGACGGGATGGAGGTTACCCAGTTCACCTACTTCCAGCAGGTGGGCTCGGTGGAGCTCGACCCGATCACCTGCGAGTTGACCTACGGCCTCGAGCGCATCGCCATGTACCTCCAGGGCGTCGAGAACGTCTTCGACCTGGTGTGGGCGGTTCTGCCCGGCGGGCAGGAGGTCACCTACGGCGACGTGCACCGGCGCGACGAGGTCGAGCTCAGCACCTACAGCTTCGAGATCGCCGACGTCGAGATGCTCTTGCTGCACTTCGAGACGTGCGAGGCGGAGTTCAACCGCATCCTGGCCCACGACGAGGAAAGGCCCCTCGTGCTGCCGGCCTACGACTACGTCATGAAGGCCTCGCACACCTTCAACCTTCTCGACGCCCGCGGTGCGATCAGCGTCTCGCAGCGCACCGGGTACATCGCCCGTGTCCGGGCCATGGCCCGCAAGACCGCCAGCGCCTTCCTCAAGCTGCGCGAAGCGCTGGAATACCCGCTCTTGCAGGAGAATGCGAAGGAGGTGACCGGTGGCTAACCTCCTGATGGAGATCGGAACCGAAGAGATCCCGGCCGGGTACATCTTGCCGGCCCTCGAGGGACTGCGCGGAAAGATCATCTCCCTGCTGGTCGACGCCGGCTTCCTGCCCGACCGCATCCCCGCGCCGGGCGAGTCCGGCACCTTCGGCGAGATCATGACCACCGGCACGCCGCGCCGGCTGGTACTCTACGCCTTCAGCCTTCCGGAGAAGAGCGTCGAGACCGCCGAGAAGCTCAAGGGGCCGCCCGCCGACCGCGCCTTCGACGATGAAGAGAAGCCCACCAGAGCCGCCGAGGGCTTCGCTCGCAAATGCGGCGTGGCGGTGGAGCAGCTGGAAGTCGAAGACGGCTACGTCTGGGCCCGCGTGCGGCGCGGCGGCCGCCAGCTGTCCGACTTCCTTGCCGAGCAGCTCCCCGAGGTGATCCGCGCCATGCCCTTCCCCAAGAGCATGCGCTGGCTCAGCGGCGAGAAGACCAGCTTCGCCCGCCCGGTGCGCTACATCATGTGCATGCTCGACAACAAGCCGGTCAGCTTCGAGTTCGCGGGTCTGACCGCCGGGCGCGAGTCGCGCGGCCACCCCTTCCACGCGCCCGAGAAGTTCAAGATGCGCGAGGCCAAGTGGGGCTTCTACAAGGAGGCGCTCAAGGGCCGCAAGGTACTGGTCGACATCGAGGATCGCCGCACCCGCGTACGCAAGTGCGTGGAAAAGGGCGCCGAAAAGTCCGGCGGCACCTACTACAACCGGAACGGAATCGGCGACGACCTCGTCGAGGAAGTCACCAACCTGGTCGAGTGGCCCGGCGCGGTGCTGGGCAGCTTCGACGATGAGACCTGCCGCGAGCTGCCCGACGAGGTGATCGTCGCGGCCATGACCGGTCACCAGCGCTATTTTCCGGTGGCCGGCCCCTCCGGAAGGCTGCTGCCCAGGTTCATCTCGATCGCCAACCGCGACCCGCGCGGCGGGGGCAAGGCCTCCATCATCCGCGCGGGCAACGAGCGGGTCCTGCGCGCGCGGCTGGCGGACGCCCTCTTTTTCTGGCGCGAGGACCAGAAGAAGCGCCTGGAGGATCGCCTGCCCGAGCTCGAGGGCGTGGTCTTCCATGACAAGCTGGGCAACATGCGTCAGAAGTCCGAGCGCTCCGCGGCACTGGCCAGGTGGTTGGCGACCAAGGGCGGCCTCGAGGAGATCATCGGCGTGGCCGCCGAGCGCGCCGCGCTGCTGTCCAAGTGCGACCTGGTGACGCACATGGTCTTCGAGTTCCCCGAACTCCAGGGCGTGATGGGCAAACACTACGCCAGGGTCGACGGCGAGCCCAGCAGCGTTCGCCAGGCCGTGGAGGAACACTACCTGCCGCGCACCGCGGACATGGACCTGCCGCGCACCGCGGTCGGCCGCCTGGTGTCGCTGGCCGACAAGTTCGACAGCATCCTCGGCGGCTTCGCCGCGGGGCTGGCGCCCACCGGCAGCAAGGACCCCTACGCCCTGCGCCGCGCGGCCCTGGGGATCATAGCCATCCTCCGCAAGGGCAAGCTTTTCAAGGCCGGACCGGGACTGCGCGCGATCCTCGAGCAGGCCCGCGAGCTGTACCGCCGACAGGGCATGCTGGTCGACGCGCCCGCGGACCTGGTGGACACGGTCCTGGGCTTCTTCGGCGACCGTCTCGAACAGGTCTTCGACGAGAAGACCCGCAAAGTCGAGCTCCTGCGCGCGGTGCTGGCCGCCGGCTTCGACAACCTCACCGACCTCGAAAACCGCCTCAGCGCCGTGACCCAGTTCGCCTGCCGGGGCGAGTTCGCCGAGCTCTGCACCGTGGTCGAGCGCGCCCGCAACATCGTGCGCAAGGAAACCGGGCTCCTCGCCGGCCGGCCCGAGCCCCAGAAGAGCCTGCTCTCCGAGCCCGCCGAACAGGCGCTGCACGAGGTCTACGTCGGCGCGGGCGTCAAGTTCCGCGCACACGTCAAGGACGGCCGCTACGCCGAGGCCAGCGAGCTCTACCTCGCCAGCTTCGCCAAACCCCTGCACGAGTTCTTCGAGAAGGTCTTCGTCAACGTCGACGACCAGGACGTCCGCAAGAACCGCCTGGCGCTGCTGGCGTGCATTTATCGAATGTACGCCGACAGCGTGGCGGATCTCGCGGAATGCGCGGGCCTGGCGAAGGGATAAAGGAACCAGCACCAGACATAAGCGCAAGCCTCCACGTCGACGTTGGCGGGAACTCCGCAACCGGACCTCCTGGTGTACGCTTACGTGGACGCTTACGCTTACGAAGGCAGGGTAAGACCAAGAACTCCTGATGGATACCTCCAATCGCAAAGGCCGCCTCGAACTCTGGCTGGGCCTGGGCTGCGTTCTGCTGGTGGGCTGTCTGGCGTTCGGCGCGGCATACCGCCACAGGATCCAGGCCGGATGGCATCGTCGCGGGTTCGAGTCAGGGCCGCGCGCGTCCTGCTGGGATCGCCTCCGGAGCCTCCACTCCCTGGGACCGGAGGGCCGGAGACACTTGCGGGCGATCTTCGCGGAGAAGCCGGAAGAGCTCGAGATTCTGAAGCGCCGGGACCGGACAATCCTGCTGCGCAACAACCGCGACAGGAGAGTGTGTTTCCGGGGCGTGGCCAGGGCCGAGCTCGAAATAGTCGAGATCGACGACCTCCCACCCTCCCTCGAGTATGTGGGCGAGGCGATTCTCCCCATCCCGCAGACGGACTGGCTGCCCTCCGACCGGGACAAGGCGATCCGGGAAACGCTCTGCTTTCTCCTCGATGGGAAGTTCGTCGGCAGGGTCCTCGAGCCCGGAGAGGAGGCGGAGTTCTGGCTGCATCCTGACCAGTGGCGCGAAGCAGTCATGGGCCTGGGCGGAGGCGCACAGGGCCCTTCTCGCTCCCGCAGTCAGCGAGGCCCTGGGTCCGAAGCGCCGAACGGTGCTCGTGCTCGATAGAGTACTGATACCCCCCGAGCACGCGCACCAGCACCGCTACCGTTGAGCACGAATCTGGGTTCTGCATTCTGAACTCGTTATTGCCCAACACTTTACGCCCCGTTCTTTTTCCCTTAGCACTCCCGTCCCCTGGGCGTATAAAGGTCGGGCGTGAGAAAGAGAGACGCGGAAATCGCACGCCGGGCGGCCGGGGGAGAACCGGCGGCCCGGGAGGAACTGGTCAGGACCTACGGTCCGGTCAGTTTCCGCTGCGCGCGGACCATGGGGCTGGGCGACCACGACGCCGAGGACATCGCCCAGGAGGTCGTGGTCCGGCTGCTGGGGGCAATCGGGCGCTACGATGCTGAGAGGGCCGCAATCGGGACGCTGGTGTACAGGATGACGATCAACGCAATACACGATCTGCGCGCCAAGCCATCGCGACGCGAGGTGGGCGCCAGCACCACAGTATTCAGCGCCATCCCCAATCCGCGAAGCCGGGCCGAAGCCGAGGCCCTGGAGTTCGGCGAGACGCGCCAGCTGATCGTCAACGCCGTGCGCCACCTGCCCCAGCGCCAGCGCCAGGTGTGCACGCTGCACGACCTCGAGGGGCAGTCCATTGCCGAGACCGCCGCGGCGCTGGAGATCACCACCACCAATGTCCGCGTGCACCTGACCCACGCCCGGCGGGCGCTGCGCCAGCGACTGAGTCACCTGTTGGAGGGCTGAGTTGTGAGCACCTGCGAGAGATACGAAGAGCTCATCAGCCTGTCCGTATCGGGAGAGCTCTCGGGCTCCGAGAAGGAGGAACTGCGGGCGCACCTCGCCGGATGCGAGGACTGCCGAGTTATCCTGGCTCGCGAGCAGAGGCTCTGGGACATGATCGAACGCAGCCGCCGGGCCGAGCAGGCCCCCGCGGGCCTGGCCGACCGACTCGTCACCAGCGCGGGGCGCGAGGCACTTCCGGTGGCCAGGCCGCTGCGCCGTCGCCGGTGGTGGAAATGGGCTGCGGCCGCCGCCGCCGTGCTTCTCGGTCTGTTCCTGCTGGGCAGGAGCGGCCGCCAGAAACCGGTGATGGTGGCCCGGGTCACTTCCGGGAAGCTCCTGGTACATGACGGGCGCGCCTGGAACTCGACCCGCGAGGTCTACTCCGGCCAGTTGTGCCGGGTGGCTCCGGAAACCGGTTCCGAAGCGCGACTGGACCTCGCCGACGGCAGCAGGGTGCGCCTGGAGCGCGGCATGGCATTCCTGCTGCACCGCGGCCTGTCCCGGGATGTCAGGGGCGAGAGAACCGTCGAGCTTCTCTCCGGCGCCTTGACTGCCGACGTAGCCAAGGACAAGAAGGAGAACTTCGTGGTCGACGCGCCCGGCGGCAGGGTCACCGCCACCGGCACCCGCTTCTGGGTGCGGGCCGGACCGCCGGAAGGAAGGGAGCGGATCGTGGGCAAGAAGGACATAATCGCCGGAGCCATGGCCACCGCGCTGGCGGTGGCGGTATTCGAGGGCAGCGTGCTGGTCGACGTCAAGGAGGCCTCCGCGGCGCAACCGGTGGCCATCCGCGCCGGCGAGGAGACCAAGCCGGTAGATCCCGAGAAGGGCAAGCCCACCGTCGGTCCGCGCACGGTGGCCAGCGCGATTCCCGCCGACGCCCTGCTCTTCGCCTCGGCCGCCGGCCGGGCACACTGGCTCAAGGCCGTCGAGGGCTCCGCGCTGGGGGCCGCCTACCGCGAGGAGAAGGTCAAGGCCTTCGTCAAGCCGCTTATCGACCGCGCCGAGCTCCTGATCAGGGACCAGAAGGCCAGGATCGAGCGGAACCTCATGCAGACCCTGAAGTTCTCCGAGATCGAGGCCGCCCTGCAGGGCGAGGTCGGCGTGGCCATCGTCGGCATGAAAGAGGTCGAGAAGGGTCCCGAGGGCGAGCGCGTCGAGCAGAAGCCGCTGTTCCTGTTCGTCGCCGAGGTCGGCGAGCACGCCGAGGCCTTCGAGACCGGCATGGGCGAGTTCATAAAGCGCGTACAGTTGCTGCTCGAGCAGGAAGGCGGCGGGAAGCTGGCCAGCCACACCGCGCGCACCTACCGCGGAACCGACCTGCGCACCTTCGGGGTCGAGAAGAACAAGATCCACTACGCGCGCTCCAAGGGTTACTTCCTGCTGGCCTTCGACGGCCGCAGCGTCGAGAAGGCCATAGACTGCCTCGAGGGCAAGGCCCGGTCGCTGGCGACCGCGGCCGGCATCGAGAATTCCGGGGGCGACCTCTTCAAGCTCTCGCTGGACGCCAGGGCCTGGATGAAGATTGAGCGCGGGAAGAAGCCCGACGCCAAACACTGGCGCGACTTCGCCAACCTGGGCATCGACCGGGCCGAGCGCGTCAACTACGTTCTGCGCTTCGAGGGACCGCTCTTCCGCGAAAAGCTCGACGTCAAACTGGCCGGCGCCGGCGGCGTGCTCGCCCTGCTCAAGCACGCCCGGCCGGTCGACGCGGCCCGACTGGCCGTCGACGCCCCGGCGAGTTCCATGGGTTTCATGGCCCTCAAGCTGCCGACCGACCGGATCATCCCCACCCTGCTGAAGGTGTTCGACGACCGCGATCCCAGGATGGCCAGAAACGTGCGCAAGGGCCTGGTCGACATGAAGACCTTCGGGCTGGACGTCGAGGCGCTGCTCGCCGACGCGCTCAGCGGCGAGATCTGCGCATACGCCGTACCCCGGCCGGGAATCCCCATACCCGACCTGGTGGCCGTCGCCGGCCTGAAGAGCGACAGGGGCGTCCTCGACGGCCTCCGGACCCTGGCCACCTTCTTCGTGCACCAGCACTGCCGCAAGCTGTCGCTGAGCACCACCCCCGAGGGCAAGCCCTACGTCGACTACAACAAGCTCAAGGGCCTGATGGACAGGCTCATGCCCAGGGTGGTCGACTACCGCGGCGGCAAGCTGCTCTATGTCCCGGTGCAGAACCGCCGCCCGGACCAGATGATCCCCGCGATGATCCTTCTCAAGAACAAGCTGATAGTGGCCTCCACCGACGCGGCGGCCAAGCGCGCCGCGGCCCGCCTGGGCACGCCCGGCTCCCTGGCGACCAGCAAGGCCTTCGCCGCCGGGCTCAAGAGCCTGCCCTCCGGGCCCGTGGGCGTGCAGTACACCGACGCCTCGCAGGTCTTCACGATGGCCTATGCCCTGGTCTCGGCCCAGGCCCCCCGCTGGAGGGTATTCCGCAAGCTGGACCTCCAGCCCGGCAAGCTGCCTCCCGCCGCGCCCATCGCCGGCCACCTCAAGCCCGAGGTGACCGCGCTCTACGCCGGCGAGAAGAACGTGACGCTCGAGGCGATCACCAACTTCCCGCGCGGCGCGGTCTTCGCCGGGGCGGTCATCCGGGAGGAGAGACGCAAGAAAGACGCGGCCGCCAGGCCACCGGCCGGCGGTCCCGAACCGGGCGGCGGCCCCCGGGAGGACACCGCTCCGGAACCCGCAGCGGGAGCGGACGAGTTCTGAGGAGAAGACGCATGAGAGAAGCAGCGAGACGCGAAGGCGTGCGGGCCGGCCGATCAGGGGAAGCGCTTCCCTGGATCGGCCTGTCCCTTTCCGTGGCCTCACTGGCCGCGCTGATCACCGTGGCGCTTTTCACCCGGACCCGGGTCAATCAACTGAGCGCCCGCAACGCGGACCTTAGGGAGCAGGCCGACGCCCTGGCAGCCGCCAACCGCAGGCTGACCTCCGCCCAGGCCGCTCTCGAGAAACGGCTCAAGGCAGCCGAGGCCCGCTGCGCCGCCCTGGATTCGAAGATCCCGGACGCCGCCGAACTCCGCAGCGTCGCGGCCCGCGTCGCCAAGGACGAGATTGCCAGGCTCCGCCCGCGCCGCGACCCCGAGAGGAATCCCGCCATTGCCGGCAACGCCCGCGCGGACATGGAGAAGCGCGGCGACGAAATCGCCGCCATCCGCGAGAAGGTCCGCAAGGGCGAGATGACCGAGGAGCAGGGCCGCAAGGCCATCTCCGCCAGGGTCCAGGACGGCCTCAAGGCGGCCCTGCCCGGCGACACTCTCAAGCGCATGGAACAGGCCCGCGCCGAGCGCGAGAAGAACATGACTCCCGAGCAGAAGAAGCAGGCCGCCAAGAACCGCAACGCGGTCATCGACGGCATCGGCGACTGGATGGAGGTCCAGAAGAAGGTCAGGGAAGGCAAGCTGACCCGCGAGCAGGCTCGCGAGCTGATGCGGGAGAAGTGGCGCGCGCGCATCGAGGAGTTCCGCAAGATGCGCGAAGCGCAGCAGAAGATGCCCGAGGCCAAGGAGGAGTTCTAGCAGGGCTGAAGGACGGCCTGCCGGAGCAGGATCCGGGCGGAAGCCCGACCTCCAACTAGCTATTCGTCCCCGCGAAGCTCCCCGGACGCATGCTCAGCCGGTAGGAGTTGGCCGCAACCAGCAGCGCGGCGAGAATCGTGGCGGCGCCGCCCAGGGCGGCGGGCAAGAGGCCCAGTGCGGAGGGCAGCACGCCCAGGGCCGCCAGCGGCAGGGCCGCCGCGTTGAAGCACAGCGACCAGTAGACGTTGGCGCGCATGACCCACATGGCCCGCCGGGCAATGCGCAGGGCGCGTAGCGCGCCGCGCAGGTCCTGGCCGACCAGCACGATATCGGCGCTCTTCATGTCGACGTGCACGCCGCAGCCCAGGGCCATGCCCACGTCGGCCTCGCGCAGTGCGGTGCCGTCGGCGATACCGTCGCCGACCATTGCCGTAGGACCGGCCTTCTCGCGCACTGCGCGCAGGCGCATGGCACGATCCTCGGGCTTGACCTCGGCGATCACCCCGGCCGCGGGAATACCGGCCTCGGCGCCGATGGCCTTCGCGCCGGCCGCGCTGTCGCCGGTCATCATGTGTACCGCCAGGCCCATCCTCCGGATGCGATCGACGGTGTGGTCGGCGCCGGGCTTGAGCGGGTCCTCGAAAGAGAAGAGTCCCACGGCGTTGCCGCCGATGCCCAGGAAGAGCGCCTTGCGCCCCGCGGCGGAATGCTCCTGGGCCCTGTCCGCAAGTTCCCCGAGGTACACCCCGCCCTCGTCCATGAACTTGCGGCTGCCGAGCAGCACGGGTTCGCCGCCCATGCGTCCGGAAACGCCCTTGCCCGGCACCTTGCTGGTGCCGGTGACCTCCAGCAGCGTGGTACCCCGCGCGCGCGCAGCGCGACAGATCGCCCGGTCCAGCGGATACTCGGAGTGCGCGGCCATTCCCGCGGCGATGGCCAGCACGGCCTCTTCGCTGCGCCCCGCCGAGGCCTCGACCGAGGCCAGGTCCGGGCGGCCCAGGGTGAGCGTTCCGGTGCGATCGAAGATCACCGCACCGAGGCGGGCGCAGGCCTCCAGCACCTCGCCCGAACGTATCAGGATGCCCAATCGCGCGGCGCGCCCCAGCGCCGCGTGCAGGGCGGTCGGCACCGAGAGTATCAGCGCCCAGGGGCAGGCCACCGCCAGAACCGCCATGGCCCGCAGCAGGCCCTGGTCGCGCCCTTCCCCGCCGGAACCCGCGTAGCTGCCCAGGAACGCGGCGATGGCGATCAGCACCGCACCCGGGCCGATGATGTGGGCCAGTCGCTCGGCCTTGCGGTCCAGCGACGGCCGGGTGACGTCGGCGGCGTGGACTACCTCGACCATGCGCGCCAGGGCGGCCTCGTCCGCGACGCGATCGACCCTGATCACCAGCCGGCCGTGGCCGTTGATGGTCCCGCCCAGCACCGGAGATCCCGGGTTCTTGGGCATTGGCAGCGCCTCGCCGGTGAGCATCGACTCGTCGGCGGCGCTGCGGCCCTCCACCACCGTGCCGTCCGCCGGAAAGCGCTCTCCCGACCGGACCACCGCGAGGTCACCGGCCAGCAGGTCGCAGGCCAGGACCTCCTCTTCCTTGCCGCCGCGCATGACCCGCGCGCTCAGCGGCGCCAGTTCCACCAGGTCGCGCAGCGTGCGCCCGGCGCGAATTCCCAGCCAGAGCTCCATCCAGCGACCCCAGCAGGCCAGCGCCAGGATCAGGCTGACGCTCAGGAAGTGCAGGTCGGTCTGCTCCAGAAGCGCCCGGCTGGCGCTCAGGAAGTAGCCGATCAGCGTGGCCGCGGAAACCAGGAAATGCGGACCGACCCGGCGGTTCCTGAGCTCTTTCCAGGCTCCGCGGTAGAAGCGCCAGCCGATGATCGCCTGCGCTACCGTCCCCAGGATGAGGTGCGCGTAGGCCCAGTGGTCGCGGCGTCCGCTCAGCCAGAGCTCGGCCCCCAGGTGCAGCAGCACGATGGCCCCGCCGAGCACGGCCAGCGCCCGGTAGCTCTGCATCTCGGTCTCGGGCGTGCTGCCCTGGGGCCGCAGCGCGCCCCAGGGCCTCGAGGCGTGATGCGCCGAGCCCTCTCCGGGAACCGCGCGGCGCGCGCGATAGCCTGCGTCCTCGATGGCGTGTATCAGCTGGGAAACGCTGACGGTGCTCTCGTGACGCACCAGCGCCACCCGCGTGGCCAGGTTGACCCTGACCGCGTAAACCCCTGGTAGCGTGGCCAGCACGGTCTCCACTTGACCGGCGTCGGAGACGTTGCGCATTCCTGAGATGGCCAGCTTGGAAGCCGAGCCGGTGGTCATGACAGGCAGTATAGCCAACGCCCCGGGATGGGCAACAAAAAGGACGGTCTCAGCGGGGCGTCAGCCCAGATGCGCAGCTACAGGCCCGCGAATCAGGTGGCTTCCACGTCCTCCTGGTCGTCGCCGGCGCCCTGAGGCTCCTCGATTTCGCCCGCGTCCTCGCCCTCGTCCCCGTCCTGCTTCTTGCCCCGCTTGGCGATCCCGAGACAGACAAAGAGGCCACCGAACAGGATCGTGGCCGCCACCGCACAGAGCAGCGCCGCCGAGGCACGGGTGTGCTGCTGCGGCCGGACCGAAATCGACTGGCCGCCGACTACCGGAACCGACGCGCCGTTCGAGTCCTTCACCGAAAGTTTCACTCCGTAGGGCTTCTTCGCCACGGGATAGATGCCCAAGACCCTGGCCTCGCTCTTGGTCTGCCCGTTGCCCAGGTCCCAGCCCACCGCGTAGCCCTCCAGTGCGGTAACGCGCTCGGGGGCGCCGCCCGGGACCGCCCTGAACAGCTCGGGCTCGAAGTTCACGGCCAAAGGCCCCTCGCCGGCGATCGCGTCCGACCTGATGCGGGCCACCAGTTCCGGCACGCTGACGTTCAGCTCGGCCTTCTCGTAGCGCCGGGTGTTCTTCGAAGCGATCAGCGCCTCGAGCTTCTCGGCGCTCACCGGCTCGCCGTCCGGGGCGGTCTTGACCCTCGCGCGACAGTCGACGACGTGTAGCGTGACCTTGTACCTGCCGGCCTTGGCATACACGCGCTCGGCGCTGGGCTTGTCGGTCAGAAGGCCCTTGGCTTCGCCGTCGCCGAACTCCCAGCAGTAGAGCGGGTGGCCGGCACCGGAAACGCTGGCGGTCAGGAACAGGCTCAAGGGGTTGAGCGGCGGCTTGCCGGCCTTGCCCGATCCGCGATACCAGCCGACCCGGGACTCGACCCCGGCGATCATCGGCGCGGCGTGCACCTCCTTCTTCGTGCCGGTGCGACTCACCACCACGTAGGCGGTGTGCTTGCCGGGCTTCGAGAAGGTGTGCTCCAGCTTCCTGCCCTGCCCCTCACGACCGTCTGACATCAGCCAGTGCGGGACCTCGCCCTTGCCGACCCCGCCGACCTCCAGCACCACCTTGGCGGGATCCCGCGGATCCGCGTAGCTGATCTTGACGTCCAGCCCCGGCGCGGGCTTGACCAGGCAGATCAGGCTGAGCATGATCAGGAAGACCATCAGCCCCCCGCCGATCAGCTTGAGGTTGGTCCATTTCTTCGAGAGCGCGAAGGCGGCCACGAAGAGCACCGCGAATCCCGCGGGGGCCACCCAGAGATAGGCGTCGAAGGCCGAACCCGATGCACCGTAGAGCTGACCGCGGCCCAACTCCGCGATGAACTGGCTGGCCAGCAGGTATACCAGCGCCGCCGGGGCCAGCAGTTTGACGCACAGCTCCCACCAGCCCCACAGCTTGATCTCGGAAACCTCGTTGATGTAGTCACGCAGTTCGTCGGTATCGTAGAGGTAGCCGATGATCAGGCACTGCAGGAGGCCCACGATGGCCAGGCCGTAGTCGTTGGCCCAGTGGTCGAAGATGTCCAGCCAGTTGAGGCCGGCCTTGTTGCCGAAGACCACGATGCCCACGACGCAGCAGAAGGCGCACATCACAGCAGTGACCTTGCCACGCGTGATCCACGAGTAGCGGTCGTGCAGTCCGGCGACGATGCCCTCGGTCAGCGAAAACAGGCTGTCGATGCCCAGGGTAAGCAGCATCACGAAGAAGGCCACCGCCATGATCGGCGGCCAGAAGCGTCCCAGTTCACCCATCTGGCTGATGGCCGTGGGATAGGTAATGAACGCCAGGCCGGGGCCTCCGCTGACCACGTCGCTGACCGGCACCCCGCCCTTGGCGTAGGCCAGGAAACCCAGCACGCTGAATACCGCGAACCCCGCGAAGAAGCTGGTGGCGCAGTTGGCGAAGCTGGTTATGAACGCGTTGTTGGTCACGTCCGACTTCGTCGAACGGTAGCTGGCGTAGGCGATCATCACCCCGAACCCGATGGTCAGCGAGAAGAACACCTGCCCGTATGCCGCCAGCCATGTCTTGGGGTCACTGAGCTTCTCGAAGTTCGGGGTCAGGTAGTAGACGATCCCCTCGCCGGCACCCGGGAGAGTGAAGCCGCGAATCGCCAGGATGATGAGGAGAATCACCGGCAGCGGCACGGTCCACATGACCACCTTGCCGACGCGTTTCACGCCGCGGTAGACGATCCAGAAGACCGCACCCCACGTGGCTACGAGCCCCAGCGCCAGGTGCCAGACCGGCTTCCACATCTCACCGGGCTGGTTGCTTTTGGCCACCACCTTGTCCAGGAAGAACTTGACCTCCGGGGGACGTCCCGCAGCGGCTTCCGGCCCGCTGAGCAGACTCGGATCGCTCCAGGGCATCTGGCCGCCGGAGACGAAACCCTTGAACGAGTAGATGAGGTACTCGATCGAGTAGGCCATGATCACCGCGTAGTAGCAGCTGATCACCGTGCCCACGAGCAACGCGAACCAGCCCACCCACTCGGCGTGCTTGTTGGCCTTGCGCATCGCCTGGGGAGCTCCGGCCTGGGTCTTCTGGCCCAACCCGAACTCCAGGATCATCAGCGGAATCCCGGCGGTCAGCAGCGCCACGAAGTAGGGGATGAAGAACGCCCCTCCCCCGTTGGCGTAGGCCACGTAAGGAAACCGCCAGACATTGCCCAACCCCACAGCGCTGCCGACCGCAGCGAGGATGAAGGCCGTCCTGGTCGACCATCGATCTCTCTTTTCAGCCATCAGATACTACTCCTATTACAAGGCCCAATGACGTAACTGTCTATCGGGGAGACACTAAGCTGTCAACGCGAAAGTCGCGCCCGGTGGGGCATGCACAGGTGATGCCCCCCCGTTGCGGCGCCAGTAGCAGCCTAATCCTGCGTTGAGCGCACTTCACATACCGGACACTTCCGACCCCGGGCATCGATCTTCACGCCGCACCTGGGACAGGTGCGCAGCGGTTCGGGTTGGGCCTCCGAGGCGGCGTCATCGTCGGCGGGCGTGATCCTTAGGTCCTTGCGGCGTGTTGCCAGATAGAGGCTGTAACCCGTCGCGATCGCGCCGCAGGTGGCGCAGATCAGGATCGACGGCCAGGTCATGTTGCCCCTGGTGACGGCCAGGCCGGCGAGTATCAGCGCGCTCCAGTAGACGAGCGGGAAGCCGACCCCGGCGAGCGTTCCGCGCCGGCGGTAGAAGTAACGCCCGGCAGGAACGGTCATCAGCAGGCTCAGGAGCAGGAACAGACCGCCCAGCGACAGCGAGAGCCAGTCGCTGCCGCGGTACCACTCGATGGCCCAGTTGATCCTAGCGAGTGTTACGATTTGCCCGCCGCCTCCTCGGCTGCGGCGATCGCCGCGGGGATGTTCGCGGGCTTGCTGCCGCCCGCCTGGGCCATGTTGGGGCGCCCTCCCCCGCCGCCGCCGACCTCGGCCGCCGCCGCCTTGACTATGTCCCCGGCCTTGATGCCCTTCTTCACGAGGTCATCAGATACAGTAGTCACCAGCGCGGCTTTCCCCCCGAAACTCGAGGCCAGAAACACCACGCCGCTGGGCAGCGCCGCACGGACCTCGTCGGCCAGGCGCCGCAGGTCCCTGGGGTTGATGCCCTCGAGCGCGGCAGAAGCGAAGGTCACGCCTTCGCAGATCTCGCGGGCGCCTTCGGCGATGACCTTACCCTGCGAGGCGAGTTCCGAGGCCACCGCACCGGCGGCCTGTTTTTCGGCGTCCCGCGCGGCCTTCACAACTGCGGCCACCCGCTCGCGCTCGCCGGCCGGCAGCTTGCGGATCGAGGCGGCGTCCAGACCGCTGCGTTTGACGACCTCCGCGAGCCGTTCGAGCAGCGCCTCGCGCTGCGCCTTGAGCGCCCCGCAGAGTCGCGCGAGGCGGTCACGGGCCTCGGCACCGGTGGGGTCGCCGTCCTCGTTCTCGCCGGACTCCAGGCCCAGGATCTCGAGCGCCCCGGCCAGTTCCTCGCGATCGACCCGGGCGTTCTCGCGCGCGCCGCGCCCGGTGGTTGCCGTTATCCTGCGAATCCCGGCGGCCACCGACTCCTCGCGCTCGATGCGCAAGATATCGGCACGCGAGACGTCGGCCAGGTGCGTGCCGCCGCACAGCTCCACCGACCTGCGGCCACCGCCGAGTTCGGTGGTCACCATCCGCACCCGCTCGCCGTACTTCTCGCCGAAGAGCGCCATCGCGCCGGCGGCCCGGGCCTCTTCGATGCCGGTCTCCACGGTGCTGACCCCCCCGCCGCTTCGGATCGCGTCGTTGCAGAGCGCCTCGACGCGCCGCAGCTGGTCGGGCTTGACCGCCTCGAAGTGCGTGAAGTCGAGGCGCAGGCGATCGGCGTCGACCAGCGATCCGGACTGTTCGACGTGGTCGCCGAGCACCTCGCGCAGCCGGTGGTGCAGGATGTGCGTGGCGGTGTGATTGGCCTCGATGGCCGCGCGCCGCGCGGCGTTGACCTCGCAGCGCACGCGGTCGCCGACGCGCAGCACCGCGCCCGGCTCCAACCGGCCGCGGTGCAGGAATATCTCGTCGGCGCGCCTGGTGTCGGCAACCTCGAAGACCCAGTCGTGCCCGGCAACGCGCAGCTGCCCGGTGTCGCCCACCTGGCCGCCGGCCTCGCCGTAGAAAGGCGTGCGGTCGAGAACCACCTCGACGTCCGCGTCGCTCCCGGTTTCCTCGACCAGCTTGCCGGCGGCGATGATCGCCTTGACCTCGGCCTCGTCGTCCTCGTTCCACTCGCGGACGAACTCGGTGGCCGCGGTGATGGCCTTGACCTTGCCGACCACGTCGCCGAAGACGTCGACGCCCTCGAACTTGCTGAAGCGGCGGGTCTGCTCGGACTCCCGGCTCGAGGCCAGCCTGAAGCCGTCGCGATCCAGCTCCAGACCCTCGGCCTGGAGCATGTCCTCGGCCAGTTCCACCGGGAACCCGTACGTCGAGTAGAGCCGGAAGGCTTCGGCGCCCGGCAGCACCTTCTCGCCCGACTTCTTGAGCCCGGCGATGAGCTCCTCCATGCGCGCCCCGCCGGCCTCCACGGTGCGCTGGAACTTCTCCTCCTCGGCCCTGACGATCCGCGCGATGTTGTCGCGGCGCTCGCTGATCTCGGGGTACTGGCCGCCCATGACCTCGACCACCGCCGGGACCATCTCGTGGCAGAAGAGCCCGGAGGCGCCCAGAGCGCGGCCGGAGAGAACCGCGCGGCGCAGCAGGCGCTTCTCCACGTAGCCGCGACCCTCGTTCTCGGGCAGCACGCCGTCGGCGATCAGGAACGTGATCGCCCGAGAGTAGTCGGCGATCCGGCGCAGGTACTTCATCTTCTCCTCGTCGCCGCGGTCGACGCCGCCGCCGACCAGGCGCTCGGCCTCGTCGATGAGCGGCTTGAAGACGTCGAGGTCGAAGTCGCTGCGCACGCCCTGCATCACCGCGGCGTTGCGCTCCAGCCCCGCACCGGTGTCGATGTTCTTCTGGGGCAGCTCGTGCAGCTCGCCGGGCTTCTCGCCCTTCTCGAACTGCTGGAAGACCAGGTTCCAGATCTCCACGTGGCGACGGCAGTCGCAGGCCGGCGAGCAGTCGGGCTCCCCGCAGTCGTTGGGGCCCAGGTCGTAGAAGATCTCGCTGCAGGGACCGCAGAGCTGTCCCGCGGGCGCCTCCGTGGGGGCGTCCGCCGGCCAGAAGTTCTCGTGGGCGTCGAAGCGATGGATCTTCGCGGGCGCCAGCCCGATCTCCTTCTCCCAGATCCCGTAGGCCTCGTCGTCCTCCTCGTATACCGAGACGCTCAACTTCTCCTCGGGGATCTTCAGCACCTGGAGGTAGAACTCCCAGGCCCACTGGATGGCCTCGCGCTTGAAGTAGTTCCCGAAGGAGAAGTTGCCCAGCATCTCGAAGAAGACGTGGTGGCTGGTGGTCACACCCACGCTGTCGATGTCGCCGGTGCGGATGCATTTCTGGCTCGAGCAGGCCCGCGAGAGTGCCCGCTTGCCGCGCCCCAGGAACTCGTCCTTGAACTGGTTCATGCCCGCGCCGCTGAACAGCAGCGAGGGGTCGTAAGTTGGCACCAGACTGTCCGATGGAACCAGCTTGTGGTCCCGGGCGACGAAGAACTCGAGGAAGAGCTGGCGCAGTTCGTTGGTGTTCATTTCGGCTCCGAAAATGGTCCAGGATCGTACATGCCTTTGACCGGCAACGGGATGTGATTATAGGCCGCCCCGACTGCCCGCGCAAGAGAAGCCGGCGCGGAGCGGCTGCGCACAGGTGCAACATTACATATACTTGACGCTGGAGCCCCGCAGGCTTAAATTTGGCTTCTGTTGGGGGCATTGGCCCGCTATCCTGGAGGGCGGCATGAGCAGCGATCTCTACACTACCGGCAGCGGAAGTCTCGAACTCAGGCGCAACCCTGAGCTCACTGAACTCGACGGGGTCAAGGCGGCCCTGCTGGAGCAGCTCCAGGAGAACGAGCCCGGCGCAACGCTGGACATGACCGGGATGCCAGCGATCAGCAGCACCACTATCGGCATGGCCGTGGCGGTGCACCTGCGCGCCGTGGAGGCCGGGCGCACGCTCACCGTTCGCATCCGCGAGGACCAGAAGCGCCTCTTCGAGCTGACCATGCTGACCAACACCCTGACGCTCGAAGTCGCCGCCGACAACCGCACCTGACCGGCAACGCGGTCCCGCAGGGGCCGCAGGGAGAAGCGTCGCATGGCACCGAGAGTCCGAGACACCCTCTTCGGCGAGATGGTCGTGCGCGCCGGCCTGTGCACCAACACGCAGATCGGCGAGTGCCTCGATCTCCAGGAACAGCAGCGCGGCGAAGACGGCGAGGCGCCCAAGCTCGGCGAACTCCTCGCCGAGCGCAATTACCTTACACGCGAACAGCTCGACGCCCTGCTGCGCGGAAAGTACACCCGCCAGCAGGGGCGCTTCGGCGAAGTAGCCGTGCGTCTGAGCCTGTGCTTCAGCGAGGGCGTGGAGAAGGCCCTCCGGGAGCAGGCCCGGATGGCCTCCAACGGCGGGAGCGACAAGCGCATCGGCGAACTGCTGGTCGCCGACGGCGCCATCGAACGGCACCACGTCGCCACGGTGCTCGAGGCCATGGGCCTGGTCGAGGCGCCCTGCCCCTTCTGCAGCGAGACGGTCACGGTCTCCCGCGAAGACGAACGCGCCCGCTGCCCCGAGTGCAACAAGCTCATGTCCGGGGAGGACGAGGCAGAGGAGTTCGCCCCCCTGCCCGACGCGCCCGACGCGCAACCGGAAGACATCAGCCGCATCGCCAGGGCCTTCGAAGAGGGACACCAGCCACCGGCCGCCAGGCCCCGCCCGCCGAAGGCCAGGCCGGTCATCGATGCCCCCGCGGCACCCCCGGCCACGGCCGACGCCGCTGCCGAGTTCGCCGGCTACAACATCGTCGCCCGGCTGGGCGCCAACGCCTCCGGCGGCCTGTATCTGGCCAGCAAGGGCGACGACTCCACGCTGGTAACGCTCAAGATCTTCAGCGCCGCGCTCTCCAAGGACAAGGAGTTCGCCCGCAGCTTCAAGGCCGCCGCCAAGGAGGGCGTGATCCTCAAGCACGACCTCATCAACCGCGTGGTCGACGTGGGCCGCGACCGCGGGCGCGTGTACTGCGCCTCGGAGTACGTCAAGGGCCGCTCGCTGCGCCACCTCCTCGAGAAACAGGGCAAGTTCAAGGTGCCGCTGGCCCTGAACATCGCCCGCCAGATCGCCGAGGCCCTGGACTACGCGCACAAGCAGGGCGTGGTCCACGGCGACCTCAAGCCCAGCAACGTGATCCTCGACTCGAGCTTCAGGGTCAAGATCGCCAACTTCGGCGTGGTCAACAACCCCATTCACAACCTGCTGGCCGTCTCCAAGATGTCCGGCTCGGCGGAGATCTACGCGGCCCCGGAGCTGGCCGCCAGGAAGGCCCGACCCGACGCCCGCAGCGACGTCTACTCGGTGGGCGCGGTGCTCTACCACATGATTGCCGGCAAGGCGCCCTACGAGGGCTCCAGCCCGCTGCAGACGCTCGCGCGCATAGCACAGGAGGAGCTTGACGCCCCCGGTTCGCTGGTCAAGGGCGTGCCGGCCGACGTCGACAAGGTGGTCATGGCCATGCTGGCGGTCGAGCCCCGGCAGCGCCACTCGTCAATGGACGGCGTGGTCGAGGACCTCGTGGCTCTGGGCGCCGACAAGGTGCCCGCCCCGCCCCCCCGCAAGAAGGACGAGAAGAAAGCCGCCGCGGGGGGAGAGGACGGTGCCGACCCCGAGGCCGACGCCGCGCGGGCCGAGCGCCGCGGCCAGCTGCTGGCCAGCCTGCTGCTGGCCGCACTGCTCGTGCTGGTCTTCGGCGGTGCAGCCTTGGGCCTGGTGCTCGCTGCACCCGGCGTCAAGGAGCACCCCATACCCAGGATCAGCCAACTGCCTCCCCCGGCACCCGACGCACCGGTGTTCAAGAAGAAGGCAAACGAGAATAAGAAGCCGAAGAGGAACCAGACCGGGCGCCGCATCGTCCCGATCGGCGGATTCTGATCTACTCCTCCTCGAAGAACATCCGACCCGGCCAGCAGATGACTCCCAGGCGTTACAGCATCCTCACCGCGCTACTCTCATGCGCCGCCGCGCTTTCGGGCTGCAGCGATTCGGATCCCGGCGCCAGCACCGTCGCGGTGCGCAGCGGCAGGTTCACGGTGGTGGTGAGCGAAGCCTGCGAGTTCAAGCCCCTGCGCTCGGTCAGCATGCTGGCCCGCGCCAGCGGCAAGCTCGACTGGATCCTGCCCGAGGGCACGCTGGTCAAGCCCGGCGACCTGCTCTTCACCCAGGACCGCACCTCCGAAGACGAGTGGCTGGCCCGCGACAGCGCCGAGACAGAAGCCGCCCAGCGCAACCTCAAGGAGGTTCGCCGCCAGGTGCAGATGGAACGCGACGAACTCAAGCTGGGCATCGACTCCAAGCGCGCCGCCGTGACGCTGGCAGCCACCCGCCTGCGCTCGGTCAGGAAGGGCGCCGAGGAACAGGAGATTGCCAAGGCCGCCGCGGCCCTCAAGGCCGCCGAGACCGACAACCGCAACAGGCTGGCGGCCGCCGCATCGGCACGCAAGCTTCACGAACAGGGCTACATCAGTGCCGCGGCTCTCGAGAAGGAACGGCTGGCCGCCAGCCTTTCGGCGATCAGCCTCGAGCGCCGCAAACTGCAGCTCGAACATCTCAAGGCCGGCGCCGGCAAGGAGCGGCTGCGCATCGCGGAGCTCGAATACGAGCGCGCAAAGGTCACCCTGGAAATGGCTAAGGCCGACGCCCTCCGCCACGAGGCCGGCCTCGCCTCGCGCGTGGCCGGCGCCGAGGCCCGGCTGGCCTCGCTGCAGCGCAGCGTCGCACGCGTCAAGCGCAGGATCGCCGCGCGCCAGGTCCGGGCCTTCACTTCGGGGGTGGTCATCCACCGCAACATGCACTGGCGGCACAAGAGCAAGCCGGAAGTCGGCTCGCGGGCGTGGGCCGGCGCCGGGGTCATGGACGTCGCGGACCTCTCGCGCATGAAGATCCGCACGCGCCTTGCCGAGCGTTTCATCCGCTATCTCAAGGTTGGCGCGAAGCTGAGGGTCACGCCCGACCCGCTGGAGGGCGTGACCCTGGAAGCCCGGGTCACCTGGATCGACCGCTGGAGCCGGGACCGCAGCGCGGACCTGGCCAAGGCCGACCGCGAGAAGGAGGGACTCAGCGGCGTCAAGGTCTTCACCCTGGAGGCCGAGGTGCTGGGATCGGACACCCGCATCAAGCCGGGCTTCAAGGGCAAGGCGCAGTTCCCGCTGGTGACCATTGAAGACGCGCTGATCGTGCCGCTCGCGGCGGTCTTCGGTCCGCCCGGCGACAGGTTCGTCATGACCGGCGGTGCCCCCGCCGCCCGGCGCATCCCGGTAACCCTGCTGGCCGACGACGGCACCGAGGCGGCCGTGCGCGGAGAGATCACGCCGGGACTGCGACTGCTGACGAGGGACTCGCTTTGAGCCGCAAGGCCCTCCTGCCGCCCGGCCTGCTCCTGGCCCTGGCCCTGGCCCTGGCCCTGGCCATTCCGGGGTCCGGCCAGGACGATCCGCAGCCGGCACTACTGCCCGTCCGCCGCGGCGACCTCGAGGTGGTGCTGCGCCTGGAGGGCAACCTGGCGCCGTTCAAGGATCGCAGCATCAAGAGCCCCAACTGGGGCAGCATCCGCAGCATGGCCCCCAACGGATCGAGGGTCAAGCGCGGCCAGGTGGTCCTGGAGCTCGATTCCGAGCGACTCGAGGAGAGACTCCGCGATCACGCAGCGGACGTCGCCGTGCGCGGCGCCGAACTGCAACAAGCACAGCAGGAGGCCGAGAAGTCGCGCCGGCGCGCCGTGCTGCAGCACGAAGCTGCCAAGCTCAACCATGCGCTGGAGCGCGCCAAGTACCGCGAGCTGAAGGCCCGCCCGACGGACCGAGAGATGATCGATGCCCGCAGCAGCGTGCACCTGGCCCGCGAGCTGGTCAAGTCCAGCGCCGAGGCCTGCAAGCTGGTGGGCGAGCTGGTCGAGAGCGGCTACGCCCCCGGCGAGGAGCTTCGCACCGCCGAGCTGGACCTGGTCAAGGCACGCGCGGACCTGGCCGGCGCGATGGCCAACCTCGAGAGCGTCAGCGCCGGGGCGTCGATCACCGAGATGCAGGAAGCCGCATTCAGGGTCAATCAGGCCCAGCTCTCCGAAAGGACCTCCAGGAAGAACATCGCGCGCATCAAGGAGATGACCGACACCAGGCTGGACCGCGTCCGGCGCCTCCTGGAGCGCGAGAAGCAGAAGCTCAAGCAGGTCCAGCGACAGGTGCATCAGTACCGGGTGGTGGCGCCCAGCGACGGGGTGGTCCTCTACGCCAAGCACCGCTGGGGCGGCACCTGGCAACCCGGGCAACACGTGTGGCAGGGCGCCACGATCATGAGCATTCCGAACATCTCGCGCATGAAGATGATCGTGCAGATCCCTGCGGACTGGGTCCGGAAGATGAACGTGCGGGACCGCCCCGCCGCCCGCGTTTCGGTCGAGGCCATCCCCGGAAAGACATTCAAGGCGCGACTGACCAGGATCAGCACCGTGGGACGCGACGAGTTCGAGCAGCTCGACCCGTCCACCGCGGGCAAGCTCGGCCGCGCCGAGCGCCAGGTCTTCGAGGCCGAGATCGAGCTCACCGACAAGGACCCGCGCCTCAAGCCCGGCTTCGGCGCCGAGGCGGAGATCATAGTGCGGAGGCTGAAGGGCGTCCTGATCCTGCCGCGCCTGGCGCTGATCGAGGATCGCGCGCGCGACGCCCGCAGGCGCAGAGAGCGCAAAGGGAAACCCGGGCACCTGGGGAAACCCGGGCGCAAGCTCAAACCCGGCGGCGCCCGGCAGTCGGCGCCGGCCCCCGCCTCGATATACGTCGCCACGCCGGCAGGTTTCGAAATCCGGCGCGTGGAGGTCCTGGCCACCAACCGCTTCGAGGCCGCCGTCAAGGGCCGGCTCGAGCCCGGCGACCGGCTCTATCCCGGCAGGCCCCCGCCCGGTAACATGGCCCCATCTCCGTCGCCGGGAACGCCCCCCGTGCCGCCCGGGGGTGCCAGGTGAAGCGCCTGCTCGCGCCGGCCGCGGCACTTGCGGCAATGGGGCTCGCGCTCCTGGCGGCCTGCGATGCCGACTCGCCCGAAAGCGGTGGGGCGCGCTATCTGCGACTCCAGAAGCGCGACGTGGAGATCAAGCTGTTGGAGTACGGCGCGGTGGTGGCCCGCGAGGTCCGCTCGGTCAACGCACCTGTCTCCGGAGAGGTGATCTGGCTCGCCGCCGAGGGCACCCGGCTCAAACGCGGCCAGGTGGTCCTCAAGATGGACACCGAAGAACTGGTCTCGCGCCTCGAGGAGGAACGCAAGGCCGGGATGGGGCTTGAGGAGCAACTCAAGACCAAGCAGGCCGTTGCCAAGGCCATAGTCCTCAACCGCAAGGCCGCTACCAGGAACGCCGCTATAGACCTGGAGATCACCAGGCAGCGCCTGGCCGAGGCCCGGAGCCACCCCACCCCGCGCGAGAAGAAGATGGCCGCGCTCAACCTCAAGGCCGCCCGCCTGCGCGCCGAGAGCGCCGCCGCCGAGGTCAAGGCCTTCGAGGGACTCGTCGAAGACGGGTTCTCCTCGATGGCCAGGGCCAGGGCCGCGCGACTGGAGCTGGTACGCGCCAGGGCGGAACTCGCGCGGGCCACCGCCGCGCACCGCGAGACCATGGCCGGCGTGCAGCCCCAGACCATTCGCGCGCTCGAGGCCGCGGTCAAGAAGAGCGAGCTCTCCCTGGCCCAGGCGAAGTTCAACGCCGAGGCCGACGCGGTCAAGGCCAGCATGGACGTTACCGTGGCGCGCACGCGCTACGACGTCCACCGCAAGCGACTGGAGCGCGTAAATTCCGACATCGCCTCGGCCGCGGCCAAGACCCCGATTGACGGCGTGGTCGCGCTGATCGACGTCTGGAAGGGGGGCTCCGACCTCAGCCCGGTGCAGGTCGGCGAAACCCACCGCCGCGGCCGCGAATTGCTCAAGATGGCCGACGTTTCATCCCTGCGGCTGCGGGTGCACGTCAACGAACGCGACATCATCGGTATCCGGGCCGGCCAGGCCGCCCGCGCCCGGCTGGTCTCCGACCCATCCCGGGTCTACGGTGCGCGGGTCGCCCGGATCGCCTCCTTCGCCGACGACAAGAACCGCCAGCTGGGTTCGCTGGCCATGGAGAAGAGCGGCCTGGCCGGCGTCAACGTCGTCGAGGTGCTCCTGGACCTCGAGGTCCCCGCCGGCGCCGCCCCGCCCCGCCTGGGCTCGAGCGCGCTGGTCGAGATCGTCATCTCCCGGCTGGAATCGGTGCTGACCGTTCCGCTGGAAGCCGTCACCTGGCGCGACGGCCGGGCCTTCGTAACCGTCAAGCGAGACGGCGGTGACCGCCGGGTGGAGATCAGCATCCGCCGCGGGACCTCCGGCGAGGCAGTGGTCGAAAGCGGCCTGTCCGCCGGCGATTCCGTGCTGCTGCCACCCGGCGTCTTCGCGAAGAAGGGAGCGCCCGATGGCCGATAGCAGCAGCGTGGTCCGGGTAATCGAGGTGGTCAAGACCTACGGCAGTGGTGACAGCCGGGTCACCGCGCTCAAGGGCGTGAGCTTCGAGGTGCGCCGCGGCGAGTTCGTCTCGATAATGGGCCAGTCGGGCTCGGGCAAGAGCACCCTGCTGCACGTCCTGGGCCTGCTGCACAAGCCCACTTCCGGCAGCTACGTCCTCGACGACCGTGCCGTCGAGAAGCTCAGCGACCGCGAGCTCTCGCGCCTGCGGGGCAGCAGGGTGGGAATGGTCTTCCAGCGCTTCAACCTGCTGCCCGCCGACACCCTGCTCACCAACGTGCAGCTGCCGCTGGTCTACATGCACGAGGCCCCCGGGGTCCGCAGGCGCAAGGCCGCCGCGGTGCTCTCGGCGATGGGTCTCGGTGAACGGTTGACCCACCTGCCCACCCAGCTCTCCGGCGGGCAGTTGCAGCGCGCGGCCATCGCCAGGGCGCTGATAACCGACCCGGCGATCATCCTGGCCGACGAGCCCACCGGCAACCTCGACAGCGAGTCCGGTGGGGCGGTCATGGGCATCTTCCGCGCACTACACCGCATGGGCCGAACAGTAATCCAGGTGACCCACGACCGCGAAAAGGCCCTCTACGCCGACCGCATTCTGATTATCAAGGACGGTTACCTGGCCGGCGAGGAAGTCGTCGAGAGCCCTACCGAAGGAGACGCCTCGGGCGTCGATCTCTCGTACCTCGAGTGACGAACGGCACGGCGGCCTATCCACTTGCTTTTCGCTCCGCTCCGCATAGAATCTCACTCCACTATCGGTGGGCGTAGCTCAGTCGGTTAGAGCGCCAGATTGTGGATCTGGAGGTCGGGGGTTCGAATCTCCTCGCTCACCCCACTAACACCACACCCGCAACTGCTCGCAGCATCGACAGTTGCGGGTTTTTTGTGGGCTGAATCCGCGGCTTGCGAGTCTCTCAATATCGCTGCATTGCGCCCGTTTCTGGCGACGTTTGCGGTGTAATTCGCGGTGCGCACCGCATTCGATGCTTCGGGAGTGTCCAGCGTCCCGGTGCGAATCGCCGACTCGGCCGGTGGCTTGATTTCCGGAAGCCGCGCAACCGCCTGGCCGGAATCCTCGAGCCGAAGGTGCGTATAGAGGTTCATGGTCAGGTCTACTGAAGAATGCCGCATGAGTTTCTGAGCGTGCTGCGGCAGGACGCCCGAGCGGGCCAGCATGGTCCCGAACGTGTGCCTCAGCGAGTGGAAGTCGGCGTCCCCTTCACGAGTGTGATAGGGAATCTCCGCGGACTTCAGGTCAGCCTTGAGCATCTCCCATGCCTTGCCCCATCCGCCCGGGAAGGCCCTGGCCGCCGGCATGGCCGGGCGCGCTGCGAAGTACTCGACCAGCTCCGCGGCCACTTCGGGCCGCAGGGGGAGGTTCGCAGTCTTCCTGTTCTTGGCGTTCTCCGCCCGGATCGTGACGTATGGCTGCGCGGCATTCAGGTGGAAGTCACCGCGGGTCAGTGTGCGAATCTCGTTGGCCCGCGCCCCGGTGGTCAACGCCAGCCGGTACACGAGGGCTCGCTCCGGGCCGGTCAGCCCGTGGTGCTTCTCGCCCTTCGCGGCTGCGGCCAACAGTTCTCCGGCCTCCTTGGCGGTCAGGGCACGGCGCCTCTTGCGCTTCTCGATTTCCGGCAGCGGGGCCACGTGCCTGACAGGGTTCCGGGTGATTCTGCCGGCCTTGACCATCCAGGAGCACAGGCTCTTGAGGCTGCCCAGGTGGGAATTGACCGTCCGGGCGGACAGCTTCCGCCGCATCCCTCCCAGAACATTCCGGACCTTTTCCGCGTCGATGTCCCCGGGGTAGGCGAATCCGCATGCGTCGATCAACCGGGCCGCCCGCTGGACTGTCTCCTTGACGTGGGCCGGCGCCCGCTCCGAGGCCTGCATGCTCGCCCGCCAATCGGCCAGGTGCCCACCGGTGATCTTGAACGTCTTGCGGCTTGACCGAGCGGGCTGCTTCTTGCTGAAATCCATCAGGGGCGCAAAACCGGCACTGGTACCGGCATCCAGGAGGCCCCATTTGTGCAGCTTCTTGCGGACCGCAGTCGGCTGGTTCTCGATGAAGGCGCGCAGGTCGGCCGACAGCGGCTGGCCGGCGGCCTTGTGGCTGACCGCCGCGGCCAGGTGGCGGGCCATGTAGGTGCTGGCGTCCTTCTCGGGCCGGGCCTTCAGCACCCGCTCGGTCCCGAGGTGATCGTGGAAGTGCACGTAGTAGCAGACGGACTCCACGACCTTCCCGCGGCGATTGCGGCGGCGGTGTCTCCTGACCGTGAAGGCGTCGCGGCGTCTGGGCATGCTCAGTCCCTCCGATCCTTCCAGGCCTGCAGCAGAATCGCGGCCATCGAAATACGCGCCTTCCGGGCCTGACGCTCGAGAATCCTGTACTCCGCCGCCGTGAGCCGCACGCTCACTATCGACCGCCGGCGCTTGTGCGCCGGGCCGGGGTCGCGTCCAGGTCTTCCGGTCTTCTGTCCCATGCCTACACTTATAGCGCGATGCGCTCTATGCGTCAAGTGGCTACCCGTGAAATCCGGTCCGCGGGGCTCTTTCCCATCTGAATCCACCTGCCGCGCGAGGGGCAGCCCACCGCCAGCCAGGCCAGCAGTTCCTTGCGCAGCCAGCGCACGGAGCCTCCGATCCGAACCGGCGGCGGCAGAAGCCCGCGGCGATCATGCGCCCGGACGGTGGAAGCGCCCATGTTCAGCAGAGCTCCGACCTCCCGGGTGGTCAGAAGCTCGGGGGATGGAGGTGAGCCACGGCCGGAGGACGGCTGCGGGGATTCAGGGGCTTCGGTGGTTGTCGGGTTCTCATGGTTCATGGCTCAACTCCTTGGGGAAGCCTCGCGCACGCGTCCGCGCGTAGTCTCGGGGCGAGCTTATCCGTCTCCCTTTTCGGCCTGTTCCGGGCAATCTCGATGGCCGGAACGGAAAGCGGGTCCTCGCCCCAATCCCTCCGGAACCTTCCCGGCGACCTTCCAGCGCCGGCCCGCCAGGGCCGCAGCGCGGGAAGGTCAAGCCGGGAAGGTGAAGCGGTCACCTTCCCGCTTCCCTGTCCCTTATAGGGTTTTGGGGAGGTACTCAACTCGCCAGTGTCCCGAAAACTCAGGGACCGGGAAGGTGTTTCGGGAAGGTAATTCGGGAAGGTCACGATGCCTCCTCCGCAAAGGCCAGGGTGGGCTCCTCTTGGACGGCCTTTGGCTCTGTACCGGGAGGCAAGCGCCAGTACATCCCATTGCGGATTTTGGCGACTTCGAACAGCCCATCCGCCACGGAGCACCACCCATCCTGGGCACTGAATGTATCAGGCAAGTCGAGACGATCCCACACATCCCCCAACAGAGTCTCGGCGACGTGCTTGGCCATATCTTTGCCTATGAGCTTCAGTACGAGCTTGCTTTTGCTCTGCTTGTCTTCGGTCAGAAGCGCCTTGACCTCTTCGAAAGTTAGCTCCTCCGGGACAGGCTTGGAGGGCCGGCCGGGCTTACCGACCTTCGCCTCGATCTTCATTGGCAGCGGCGCTTGTGGATCGTCAGCAATACACCCGGACGGGAAATCAAGAATGACGCTGATGGTCTGATCACGTGGTCCCTGGCGATTCTTGAGAAGGTCGAGCGTCATCCTGCCCGTTGCCGGTTCGAGATTCTGGATCACCAGAACAGCGTCGGACGATTCTTCGATTCGTCCAGAGTCTCGTATATGATGCAACCCAAGTCGCTCCGCATTTTTCTGCGCATTTGCTCCTGATCGGTTGATCTGGACTGCGACGACAATCGCCATCTTGTTTCTTCTCGCCGCGAGCTTCAGCTCCTGGATGCAGTGAGAAGCCTCACGGTAGGTGTCAGAAGTCACTTCGACGCTATGAAGCCAGGAAAGCTGATCGAGCACCGCAGACCGACAGCCTTCTCTGGCGCGTTTGTCGATTTCCAGAATCAGTCGCTCGAGATTCGTCGTGAAATGATTGATGAAGAGTTCGGGATTCTCTTTTCGAAAGCGCCGTACCCCGGCCTCCATGTCACCTTCACCGAATATACTACAGATCTTCTGGCGGGCGTAGCTCTCTGGGTCCTCCAGCGTTGTGAAGACGCAAGGTATCATGTGGACCGCGAAATTGCGAAAGACTGAGCTCTTACCGCAGCTGGTCCGCGCGGCGACTGTCAGAACCCCACCTTCCGGAACGCCACCGCCAAGGGCCTTGTCAATGGCATAGATGCCCGTGGGTATGCGGACAGGATCGTCGAGAGCTCCGGGCTGGGAGATGTCGTCAAGGAAGCGAACCGATACCGGCTGTGCTGCGGATGCCGGTGTTTGCACCGACTGGATCAGCGCGTCAGCCTGCTCCCGAGCGTGACTGAGCATGGCCTCATCTGCTTGATACATCTCCCGCAGCAGCCACCCCCGCGGCTTAGTCTTGTCCTTCTTGCCCTCTTGAATCTTCCGCCGGAACTCCTTCGCCTGCTTGGGGTCGGCCATGTGCCACATTGGCTGGCACCGCGGGTTGTACTCGTCCAGCAGCAGACGCTCAGCGGTGCCGTCATCCAGCTCAAAGCCGTGGACCATCGCTGTGCAGGCCCACAGGAGCTTGGAGTGACCTCCTTGGCCCTGTATCGCGATCTCGCATTGCCGTAGGTAGGCCCGGGCCCGCTCCTCGACCGCAGAGTCCAGCGGCCGGGAACTCGGCGGGGGCGGTGGGGGCAGCGGGGCCTCGGCCTTCGGGCGACTGGCCAGCTTCTCGATGATCCACTCCGGCACTTCCGCCAGCGGCGTCCCTTCGTTGGCCCACTTGTAGAGGTTCCCCGTCTCGTGGATGGAGGGCGCGACACAGATGTAGCCCTTGTCGTTGCCGCGGGTGTCGATCCCCCGGCCGATCTTGGACTCACTGTTGCCTACCCGGGGGTCCGGCTTGAAGATGTAGTGGTGCCCGCCACTCCCGGTTTCTGCCCGGAGGGTCGGCGGGAAGGGCCCGTGCTCGCTGGCCAGCTCGTTGTAGGTCTTATCCCCATCGTGCTTGGGGTCGACATCCACAACGCAGAAGGTTTGCTCGCCACAGGGGATCCCGATGTTGGATTCTGGATGCAGGCGCCACCACTCCCGGATTTGATCCAAGTCCGTGGTGGCCTTGCGGAAGCCGCCTGCGACCCGGGGATGCTTGCCTGGGGATTTGCAGTCGGGTCGCCCACAGGTGCACTTGCCGTCGACAATGCCGTGCAGCGGAAAGACTGGCCAGCCGTAGATGTTGACGTAGTTAGTGGCTGCTTCAAGGTGCGACATGACGGGTTTCTTTCCAGATCGCGGGAAGCACTCCGGTGTGCATATTGGGGCCAAGGATGTCGACGCTTAGGAACATCTCGTCTTGGTGAGCATCCAAAGAGACCCGGAATTCATGCCCGTTCCGGCACCTCAAGAAGAGCGCCATGTGTACGCCGTCTTGACAGGACTCTGGGGGCTTCCCGGAGACTTCCCCGAAGCCGACTCCTTCGCTGAAGATCACGGCGGTCTTGTCGGTATCCCCGGCCGGGCTGCACTGAAGCAAGAAGGGTATGAGCCCATGCGTGCCGCACCGAGGGCAACGCAAGTTAGCCATGCGTTCCTTCGGTGCTGGTGGCTCGATGAACGAACATGGGTGATACCTCTTGTCGGCTGGTGTGGTCATCGCCCGCCACCCTCCGGCGCAGCCAACTTGCAGCCTGCCGCTATCCAGCTCTCAAGGCTTGCGCGAGACCATCGCGTCAACCGACCGACCTTGACGGGAGTCGGCAGCTTGCCGGCCCGCACCATTCGGCGAATGTGCTTGGTCGAGCAGCCTACGAGTCGGGCCACGGAACGGACGTCCAGCAGTAGTGGAAGACTGCTGAGTTCCTCGGTGTGGCCCGAGGAGTCGGACGGACTATGCAGTGCGGTCATCGCTCAGCCCTCTCGACAATCGCTCTCAGCTTCTTCAGCGGAATGCGTTTGGAGCTTCGCCCATTGAGAATGTCCCTACCCAACTTCGCCGATAGCTGCCGCGCCGTGTCCTCAAGGTCCTGCCGCGTTCGTTGCGGCAACCGACGCGTCGCCGCTTCCCGGGCTCGGCGAGCGGCTCCTCGAGCCAGGAGTCGAACTGCTTTGCGTTCCGCTGGTGTCAGTCGGATCTTGCCCATCGGTCCTGCTCCTCATCTGCGGGCCAATCTGTGGCCCCGCAAGTAGAGTGCGGACCTGACAGGGGTGTGGCAGGTGTGCTAATTCAAGTTTTCGCCGCTTCTTCTCTCTCGGGCCTTCTGCTCAGCCGAGGCCTTGGCGCGCCTGCTCTTCACTGCGCCGTGAATCACTTGGCAGCCCGCGCGCACGGCCAACTTCCTTATGAAGGCCCGGGCAGCATCGCTTTGCTCGGGGATCGGCTTTGGACCCTTCAACACCTGGGCAAGCATTTCGTTCAAGATACCACCAGCCTCCTCCTTGTGGTCCCTTGACAGGCCTTGCTTCTTCCACTCGCGCTGGCTTATCTCGCCGATGTCCTTGCTGTAGGTGTCGATCCATGCATCCATCTTGGCCTTAGCATCAGACGTCAAGGGCACCTTCGGGCCTCCTCCGGCCTTCCCTTCACGCCACTTGGCAACTTTCTCTTCGGCCCGCGAACGGTCGTAGAAGACTGCGTGGTCTTGATTCCTCTTCCCCACCTGTGGCAGGTCCCCCGACTCCCATGATCTGATAGTGGACTCGGGAACGCCCATGTCATCGCGAATCTCTCCTCGGGTGATATGCTTCTGAGGATCGAACTTGATGGTAGACATCCAGTCCTTGACGGCACTGACAGCTTCCTCGCGTCGCAATGTTTCCACGCGCTGTTCCACCCTCTTGGCAATGACATCATCAATGCTGGACGCCTGCGCATCGAGGTCGGGAGAGTTCAAATCGGACTCGAACTGATCTAGCCGATTGAGATCACGCGGCGGTGTGAGCCTGTCTGCCGGCAGGATGATTCCCTTCCCCGCAGCCTCGAGCCTGAGCTCCAGGAGCTCTCTGGCGAGTCGGTCCGCAATTCTGACCGCACTGAAATAGTGCTCAGCCCCGGGCTTCGTCTTGCCATCCTGGAGCAGAAGGCGCACGCCGGCCACTCTCTTCCGAATCTGGCAAAGGTAGTTGGTTGCCGTGATCATCATGAGTTCTGTCCTCTCCGGGACCATCATGGCCCTCTGAGTCTGTTATCGGCCACATCCCCGTTCACCTCTAACAGAAAGCCCAATATATAGGGGCAGGCACCCCCCGGCCATGCCGTATATTGGGGCCACCTGGTCCCACCCTTGGGATAGAGCCCCCCTTGACTGACTGTCCCGCCCGCGCCACACTACTGACGAGGAGATAGCCCATGCCGGTCGACCCGAAGATCTGGGAGAAGGCGCCAGACCCGCTCAGCCCGGAGTTCCCGGGGTGGGTGTCGGACAAGGCGTGGAGCCTGGGGAACGTGGAGAAGGCCCAGGAGCTCCTGAGGGCGGGGAAAAGCCGGCGCAAGGCCGCCCTGTACCGCCAGCGGGAGAAGTCCCCGGAGTGAACACAGCCCCGCAGGAGCGCGACCCCGCTGTGCGCCACGAAGCCTCGCAGAAGCCAGAGAAGTGCCCCGCCTGCGGTTCGAACCACGTGGCCGACATCCTCTATGGCCTGCCGGATTTCTCGGACGAGCTCTGCGCCGAGCTCGACGCCGGGAAGACGGTCCTGGGCGGGTGTTGCCTGACCGGTGATGATCCTGAGTGGCGGTGCGTCGACTGTGAGATGGATGTTTACAAAAAAGGCAGGGAGGACTCCCGGTGAAGGGCTACAACACAAATCTGGCTGCTGAGTTCTACGTGCTTTCCATGCTCCATCGTTTGGGTTTCGATGCCAGCCTGACCCTCGGGAATAAGAAGTCGGTGGATATCGTGGTAGTGCGGGAGACAGGGACCGTGGTCACCGTGGACGTAAAAGGCTTGGCCGGGAAGACAAGCTGGCCTGTGGACAATGTTAAGAAGAAAGCCAAGGGGCACTTCCTCGTTTTCGTGTCTTTCCTCGGGAAGATCACGGATCATTCCGTAGCGCCCGAAGTCTACGTTGTCCCTTCGGGCCGGCTCGCGCCACTCGTGTATCACTCCCCTAACGGCAAACGACGAGTTGTGAATCTATCCAAGATGCGCAAAGCCGGGAAGCGGTTCAGGGATGCTTGGGATTTGCTGAGATAGCCTACACTGGATCTTGAGATTCACTGGTGCCCGGAGCTCGTGTCACACCGGTAACAAGGCCGAGGAGCCAGTGAAACGGCCTCGTCAACACCACGCTCACCAGCAACCCCAGCACTGCCAGAAAGACGTAGGCAACAAGGAACAGCCCGAAAACAATCACTATTTCAAGCGCACTAGATATCTTAGTCGGGATCAACTGGCAGAGGATCAAGCGCTTTCTGAGTTCCTGCGGAGTAGAGTCGTACATCCTGTCCGACAAGAAGTCCGGTACGCTCCGTTACCCTCTTGACGAGGCAGCCAAGGCAATTGCACGCCACCTAGTAGCGTCCAGAGGTGACAAGTGAACTGCCAGCCATACAGGGTTCAAGAGACCTCGTCCGGAGTATGGATGCACCTCGATCTACAGGATGCGCGTCGCGCCAGGGATCGATTCTTGTACCCTCTGCTCAGTCAGGCGTATGATTCAACTAACCGATTCAGGGAGGTCGATCTTCTCACCGTTCGCGCTGTCTTCCGTCATGCGCTTGGCAGCGCCCACTTCTCAGAGCTCTTAACCAGCGTGTACGGCGGCTCCGAGCGCAAGTACTGCTGCTTCTTTGTCCCCCAACATGATCTCAAGCTCGATTCGACCTCAGCTCCCCTGCTAGTGCCTCTCACTAGATGCTTGGCCTTCGTTACATCTATCGGCAACCTGCGCCTTATTGTCTCGCGGTTCTGCTTGCCCACCAAGCTCCGCCGCGCCCCGGATGTGGAACCGAAACACCTATTTCACTGGCTCCTACTCCACGAAGCGGCGCACACTCTCGAAATCGGAGTAGAGTACGAGATGCTGCCATACATAAGAGAGGACCATGATGGCCGGGACTACGCTCGGAGCTTGCGTGAGAACGCTTGCGACGAGTGGGCAGACCTTCAACTGAGTCGTTTCCTTGCGACTGAGCGACGCCTTCTCTGCCCGGCGGTCGCAGAGAGGGCCTCACACTGACCGCTTGATCTTCAATCTTCAGCCTGTCGCTTCTCGAAGAACACGTACGTACTCACGTTACCGGACCCTAGAGAAATCGTGTCGCCGCTGGTCAGAACCCTGCCGTTAGCGCTACCGCCAGCGATCTGTCCGTTCACGGAAGTGCCGCACGTGCTGTTCAGGTCGAATACCAGGTAGCGAACGTTGCCATCTGACTCACGCCTCACGATCTTAGCATGTGCGCGTGATACTTCCTGGGGCTTGAAGTAGACCGCGTCCGCCACTAGGAAGTCTACCGCGACGTCCGGCGCCTCTTCGGCTGGAGTCGCCGGCCGGCCCAGGATGACCTCGTCAACACTAAGGGGATAGATTCCACAGGTAGATGGCCCGGTGCCCAGGAGGTAGGCGCCTGTCCCTAGAGCCCTCAGTGCTTCTGCGATTGACTCGACACGCTTCGTCCGGTCGACCATCGTCAGCAGCGCTATGGCATTGAGCCGAGACTTGATGATCTGCTTGTCAATCTGGTCCGACAGCTCTACTAGGTCTTCCATTACCGCCCCATGCTATCCAGCTATCGTGCCGCCGCCGAAGCCTCCGCGAACCATGGCTTCTTCTTGTTCGTCTGCCGGCAAGAGCGATACCAGTTGCCGGGCTGCAGCACGTAGCCCATCTAGGTCATTGTTGTTGACTGCGGTATGAGCTCGGGAGAACAGCTCTTCTGCCATCGCCTTGTTCTGCATCTGCGGCCTGCTCACCTCAAGTCGCTCCAAGAAGGCGATCCAGAAAGCCGGATGCCTAGCCAGTATGCGCATCCCAAGCTGGTTCAGGTTCTCGACACTCGTACGCAGAAGTACCTGTTGCTTCTCCTTTATGGCTTCCTGAACAGATGCTGAAAGCTGGGAGAACAGATTCTTCTCGTCGGCATCCCCGTGCTGATCAACCATTTCTTTGACTCTGGCGACTTCCTCTTGAGCAGCCTCCACCATATGTGGCCACTGGAGAGCGTCTTCGGCTCTATCGATGACGGCCTTGAGACTGAGCAACTTCTTGTCGCCTTCAGCCACAGCGTCCGGGTCTCCTTGCGCGGCAGAGACTAGGTTCATTGCCTCACCAACGACACCGGCCTGCTCGATGCTAGCAAGGGCATCGTCGACCTGCTGGTTGTCAATGCTCCCGGCCTTCTCCTTAACCAACTCCAGCCGATCTAGCTCTTCCTGCAGTTCTGCCTGAAGCTCATCGGGTGATCTTGTATTGAACGCGGAAGTGAAGACTTCCTCGAAGAACTCGTCCAGAATCGGCACATAGACACTCGCCTTAACCCGGATGTTTCACGGTCTTTTGTCAAAACAAGAGGCGGATGGCCCGTGGTTTGCTTGTATGCCAGTGAACTCCGGAAGATCGCTGGCCAGCAAGGGGGACATCCGCCGTGACAGAGTGTAGACG
>Ga0272441_10000449_pt1 | contig 94557 bp, 81 predicted proteins | sample SSMProp6N_FD_193582 | JGI IMG/M metagenome (GOLD analysis project Ga0272441, IMG submission 193582) | Marine sediment archaeal communities from Little Sippewissett salt marsh, Falmouth, MA, United States - SSM-Prop-6N | ecosystem: Environmental > Aquatic > Marine > Wetlands > Sediment ... | reverse complement strand
CATAGAATTCCAGTTGAGAAGTGAGTTTCTGAAACAGGTTAAGCTCAATACCATTGACGATCTTATTAGCCTGCATAGCAATGCATGGGCTCGTTGCACACAGATATGGCTTCGATTTGAGGATGGTATCGGTAAGCATGTGAGTAGAAGAAAGACCTTGCCTTTTTGGAAGGCAATACAGGCAGGATACGAGGGTGCTCAGAGAGCAAACCCCTTGGTACGTGAAAAGGCCTATGTTCAGGATAAGAGGCGGGTAATGTCTCAGATAATTGGACACCTATCATCATTGATGGCGATAGAACTGGAAAGAACAAATGCAGATTTAAACGCTACTGTCGATTTGACTAGCACTTTGATTACATACTTAAATGAAATCGGTCATCTGGAAATCGACATCGATTATGAATTGAATAAAGAGCTTAGAAAGAAAAGAGCAAGGTGTCACAGGGCATCAAAGGGTGAACTAGAAATAATTAAAGTACAGGGATTGAAGACCGTATTACAATGAATTTGAATTCACCTTTAAGAAATGATACATCTCCTTTTAAAGGGGGTGAACTGTGCATGAAAGGTGGAATCTATACCGATGAAAGTTGTCCTATTTGTGGTGCTAAACTTGTTGACAACAGAAAAAATGGCCTGACCTGTCCGAAGCATCCAAAAGTCTATGCACGGAATTTTCGTGTAAAGTTCAAACAAACACATAAAAGGTTCAAGGATTACAATGCCGCAGATCAATTTTTGTCTTATCTTCGACACGACGTTATAAATTATGATCCGAGGGACTATCAGAAAAAAAATCCCTTGGGATTTTCGAATCTCGCAGAACAATGGCTTTTGACAAAGACACATCTTAAATCATTTAGAGATGTAAAGAATCACATCAATCAGGCTTCCGATTATTTCGGGAACATGAACATAAAAGATATACAATATGGTGAATTGGAAGATTTCTTTAGCTCTCTGTCGTGCGGAAATAAATCAAAGCACAATATCAAATCAGTCATTCATAACTTTTTCAAATGGGTATGGAAACGAAACAGAAAAACATTTTCAAAAGATGACTTCCCCGATTTCCCGGTTATCTCATTCACTCTTGGTTACAGAAAAATTGTTTCAAAAGAAATTCAGTGGCAAATACTTGAAGAAATTAAATGCATTGCTCCTTTCAGGGCGTGGCTTGCATGTAAGTGGCTTGCTACTTATACAAAGATAAGACCAGGGGAACTGATCAAAATCACCGAGGGTAATATTGATAGGGATAACGGTATTATTTGCATTACCCATGCAAAAGAAAATCGGGTTAAATACGTGCCAATGACACCTGAAGACATTGACATCGTTCGTACCCTACCCCTTGCAGTTCCTTTTATTCCTTTTTTCCGTCATGAGAAAAGCGGGCATGGAGTCAAAGAGGGTTCTGCTTATGGTAGAAACAGGCTTAGAGGTATTTGGAACGAAGCTTGTAAGAATTTGGGTATCGAGGGAGTGAGTCTTTATCCGGGGACAAAACACAGTTCGGTCACGGCCTTAAACAAAATGGGTTATTCTCCGGAAGATATACAGGCAAATGCAACAGGTCATTTGTCATCAGCGTTTAAACGATATCTAATGCCGGATGTCGAAAGAAGCATTGAAATGTATCAGGCAAGTATGCCGGGAAAAACGGCAAAATCCTCTGGCACTAACTTGGCACTAAAATCGGGGAGCTCATAAAAAGCTAACCCCCCGATTTAAAAGGTATAAAATGGTAGGCGGTACTGGATTTGAACCAGTGACTTCTACCGTGTGAAGGTAGCACTCTCCCACTGAGTTAACCGCCCAGATTCGAGGTGACTCTATCGTAAAGGATTCCCTTTTTCAAGTTAAAAAATATATTGAAAATATCTGGAGGCCGACGAGCCTCCGCTTTCTCCATCCACCCGAATTTCTTCAGTTTTGACAATACCATATTCGTTATTATCATAATCATAACGGGGGTTTTAACCTCCCGTTTTGCAAGGAGGGAAAGAATTATGAGGCACTTTGAATATGAAATTACCCGTCATAGCACCGAAAGTCTGACCCAGTTGATCCTCTTCTGCTCCGAGGAAGGTCAGTGCACGCTCGACGATCTTCCCCACAGTCAGACCGATATTTTCCGAAACATCTTGAACGAAAAGGGGCGGGAAGGCTGGGAGCTCGTCGATATTGCCTTCGGGAAAGAGGGAATCCTTGCCTTCTGGAAGCGTGAGATGGCGGGATAATCTAAAGAGGAAAAGGACAATGAAAAGAATAAAAATTAAGGGGATGTCTTGCCAGCACTGCGTTATGGCCGTCACGAAGGCCCTCGAAGAGATTGAGGGGATAGAGAATGTCACAGTTGACCTCGCAGGAGGCGAGGCTCGATTTGAGGAGACAGGGAACGTCGACGTTGACAGAATACGGAAACAGATAAGCGATGCCGGATACGAAGCCGACTAAAGAAACCGTTCACCTCCGGGGGATGACCTGTGCAACCTGCGTGAGGCGGGTCGAAGAGGGCCTCAAAAAGCTGGATGGGGTAAAGGATGCCTCCGTCAACTTCGCCACCGAGACGGCAACGGTGCTCTATGATCCCGAACTCCTCAAAGCGGAAAAGATATCGGAGACCGTCACAGACCTGGGATATGAAATCGCCGAGTCCACACCCTCTCGGCTTGAGAGCTCCCTTCAGACCACCGTCATGGTGGGCGGCATGACCTGCGCAGCCTGCGTCAGACGTGTGGAAAAGGCACTTCAAACAATACCGGGAGTGAAGGGGGCATCGGTCAACCTGGCCACATCGAGGGCAACCCTGATCCACGAGAAGGATGGCATCGACATAACAAAGATAGGGGAAATCATCAAGAAAACGGGCTACGAATTCCTCGGTATTCTGAAAGACAGAAGGGACGATCCCCTTGAAGCGGCACGTCAGAAGGAATTCAGAGAACTTGCTCTGAAGGTGTCGGCGGGGGCGATCCTCAGTGTCCTTGTCTTCATGGGAACCATGCAGGAGTGGTTTCCCTTTCTCTCCTTTATACCGAGACGGGTTATGCTGTTCCTTCTCTTTATCCTTACCACACCGGTCGTATTCTGGGTGGGAGAAAGGTTTCTGAAGGGGGCCCTGAAGGCGACAGTTCAGAAAACGGCCGATATGAATACCCTCGTCTTTCTTGGATCGATGACCGCCTATATCTATTCGGGAACGGTTGTCCTATGGCCCGGTTTTTTTGCAACTGCCGGAATAACACCTCCTGTCTATTTTGACGGTGCCGCCATGATCATCACCCTCGTCCTTCTGGGAAGGCTCCTGGAGGCACGTGCCAAGGGAAAGACCTCGGAGGCACTGCGAAAACTGGCAGATCTCAAACCCGCCATAGCCCATCTCTTCTCGGAGGGAACGGTGAAAGATGTTCCCATCGAAACAATTGTACCGGGAAATGCCATCATCGTAAAGCCGGGCGAAAAAATACCCACCGACGGTGTGGTGAGAGAGGGTATATCCTCGGTGGACGAATCGATGCTCACCGGCGAGAGCATCCCCGTTGAAAAGTTTACAGGAAGCAGCGTCTTTGCCGGAACGATCAATCAGAGCGGCAGTTTAGAATTTGAAACGACAAAGACGGGGATGAATACGATGCTTGAGCAGATCATCAGGCTCGTTGAGGAGGCCCAGGGGTCGAAGGCCCCGATCCAGCGGTTTGCCGACAGGGTTGCCTCCGTCTTCGTTCCCGTGGTGATCACCATCGCAATAGCAACGTTCGTCATCTGGTACCTCCTCGTTCCCGAACCGGTCCTGAGCCGTGCCCTTCTGAATTTTGTTTCAGTCTTGATCATCGCATGCCCCTGTGCCATGGGACTGGCAACTCCCACGGCGGTCATGGTGGGAACAGGATTGGGTGCGGAAGGGGGCATCCTGATAAAGGGGGGAGAGACACTTGAAAAGGCCCACAGGCTCGATACGGTGGTCTTTGACAAAACGGGGACCCTCACCGAGGGCAGACCTCGCGTCACCGACATTATTACGCTGGAGGGCGAAGAGCGACACAACCTTCTCGAGATTGCCCTCTCCCTTGAGGCCGTCTCGGAACACCCCCTGGCCGCTGCGGTGAAGGAAAGAGCGGAAGAAGAAGGTATCGAGGCCAGCAAGGTAACTGGCTTTGAGGCCTTTCCCGGTCTGGGAATCGCAGGAAAAATCGAGGGGAAAGAGATCCTCTTGGGAAACGGAACGTTCATGAAAGAGTGCAACGTCTCCCTCGAAGGGGCAGAGGACAGGATCACCGCTGCGGAATTATGGGGAAAGACGCTGACCTTTATCTCCCGGGAGGGGAATCTCGCGGGAATCATCGGATTTGCTGACAGGCCGAAGGAATCAGCCGGTGAGGCCGTCGCCCGTCTCCGAAAAGAGGGTATTACTGTGGCAATGATAACGGGGGACAACAGGAAGACCGCCGAGGCCATCGCCGGGGATGTGGGAATAGAAGAAATCATTGCCGAGGTGCTCCCCCAGGACAAGGAACGAGAGATACGAACCCTCCAGAAGCGGGGTCGCACCGTGGCCATGGTGGGAGACGGCATCAATGACGCACCCGCCCTGGCCACGGCAGACGTGGGAATCTCCATAGGGTCCGGTTCCGATATCGCCCGAGAAGCGGGAGATATCACCCTCATGAAGGACGACCTGGGGCTCGTTGCTTCAGCGATCCGTCTCTCGTCGCTTACCATGAGAGTTATCAAGCAGAACCTCTTCTGGGCATTTTTTTACAACAGCCTCGGCATCCCCATTGCGGCGGGAGTACTCTATCCTCTTTTCGGCATCTTTCTGAATCCGATGTTCGCCGCCGCCGCCATGGCCTTGAGTTCTGTTTCCGTCGTCAGCAATTCCTTACGATTGCGGAGGATATGGCTTAAGATTGACAGACAGTAGTTTTTTGCTCTATACTGACCCATCTTAAAAGGAAAGGGGGGAATTACCATGAAGGTAGGAATAATCTTCACCGGTACCGGCCCGATTCTCGTCCTGACCTCCTATGAATCACTGACAGACCCGGCGTTTATCGACAAACTCGCTGCAAAGGGAATAAAGAAGTTCATCGCCACGGAACTTTCCCTTGATACGGTAAAAGACAAGTACGGCAAGCATTTCACAATTATCATGGGGGATCTGCACCAGACGGACGATCTCAGGGTTCTTGACTATAACGGATACAACATCTTCAAGAATTTCTCCTTCAGTGAAATGGGAACACCGATTTATTACGAACCGTAGATCGTCGACATGGTACCACTCAGAACTGGCCATGGCGGCCGGTACCGCTCGAAAACCTCAGAGCCCCTTGCCTCGTCTCACCACTTGCAACAACCTTGAGTCCGAGTTCAAATTCGAGTTCCATGGCCTTATCAAAATCAATGTCAAAACCGCGGTAGAGCGCCTCCCTGTCGCTTCGCATGCATACCTGGGGAAACTGCGAGATCTCTCTCGCGAGTTTCTCAGTCTCTTCTCGAGCCGTTCCCCTTTCTACCACCCGGTTTACAAGTCCCATGGAGAGAGCCTCTTCTGCACCGACGGACCGGCCCGTCAGGATCAAATCGAGGGCCCTGCTCACTCCGATGAGGCGGGGGAGTCGCTGGGTCCCTCCATCTACAAGAGGAACACCGAATCTACGGCAGAAGACCCCAAGGACTGCATCCTCTTCCATAACCCGGAGGTCACACCAACAGGCAAGTTCGAGCCCTCCGGCGACGGCATAGCCCGATATGGCAGCGATGACGGGCTTTGAAAGCATCATCCTCGTAGGCCCCATGGGGCCGTCATCGGACATATTCTCGTTCAGTCTGTTTCCCCTTGTGAGGGGGTCTTCGGCAAGCGCTTTCAGATCGGCACCGGCCGAGAAGGTTCCTCCCTCTCCCCAGAGGACAGCCACATCAAGACCGTCATCATCGTCAAAGATCCTGAAGGCATCGGCCAGTCGATCCGCAGTCATTCTATCGACACAGTTTCTGACCTCAGGACGATTCAGGATAATCGTGCAGATCCTTCCTTCCCGTTCCATTATCACTTCCATGGCACTCCCCCCACAGGTTATTTAATGCACTCGTAAGAGAAAAGAGCATGCCTGTCAATAAAAAAGACCGGATAGACAGGTAATTGCTTTTCCTGTATAAGTCAATGAGGAGGTCAAACCGTGGCAGACTCGGATTATTCTATTCTGGATAGACCGGAAATAATTTCCTTCCTCTTTTATCCCAGGAAGGAAGGATTCTTTTCCGGGGGGCAGCATGGTGAAAAGGATATCCTGATACCTGTTGCAAAGGATGTCGAGATCGGCGCCCGCTTCCATAGTGCCGGTATATCGGCACCGACCATTCTCTTCTTTCACGGAAACGGTGAAATCGTCTCCGATTATGATGACCTGGGTCCCATCTATGTAAAGATGGGGATCAATTTTCTCCCCGTCGATTATCGTGGATATGGAAGATCAACGGGGAATCCTACCGTATCTTCAATGATGGCCGACTGCCACGTAATTTTCGACTATGTTCGAGCCTGGTTGAAAGACACCGGACACCACGGCCCTTTTATCGTAATGGGACGATCTCTCGGAAGCATCTCCGCCCTGGAACTTGCATCGAACTATGGAGATAAAATTGACGGTCTTATTATTGAGAGTGGTCTTGCCTACGTGATACCCCTTCTGCAGCTCCTGGGCATCGACGCGGGACACCTCGGGATCTCGGAAGAGGACGGCTTCAGCAATATCGAAAAGATACAAACCTTCCGTAAAACCACCCTTATCATTCATGCCGAGCGTGATCACATCATACCCTTTTCGGACGGACAGGCTCTCTTTGAGGCAAGTTCCGCCTCCGACAAGAGATTCCTCATGATCCCCGGGGCCAATCATAACGACATCTTTGCCCGGGGTCTTGGGAACTACATGAATGCAATAGGGGATCTTCTGAAGGACGTCGGATAGAGTGCCCCCGCACTTCGGGAGTCACCCCTTTATCCTGTTCCTACGACCGCTGCTGAACATCGCCTTCATCACAGCAGATCAACTGTTTTCAGGGAAAGTCCCGTCTCTTTGATAGCCTCCGTGATTGCCTTTTCCGAACCGACTACCTTGACGATCCCCCGTTCCCCTGCACCATCCAGTACATCGGCAAACCGTCTGAAATCATCCTGCGTCGTTGCCAGGACCTCATCACGCATTTTCTGGCGATAGTCATCGGTACTTCCGATGAGATATCGCATCATGGAGGTATATCCCTTGGCATCGGGAAACATATAGGCGTCGATATCGCCGATGCAGCCGATGATACTTTTCGCCAGTTCGCCACTGTTAAGATCGACTCTTCGCAAAAAGTCTCCCGCCTCATCGAAGGCAGTAACCGTCTTTGCTATATTGGGATCACGATAGGAAAGAAAAGTCAACACACCGGACAGACGGTCAAAGATACAGAATGCACCGTAGGCACCTCCCTGCACCCTGACGCGATCCCACAACCAGGACGTTCTGAGATACCGGGTAATAACGGCAGCGGAACCGTGAAATTCGTAACCCAGGCCGTAAAGATCGGCACCCTTTCCCACATAATTGATCTGGGAAGGAACGATCATCCCTTCGAGTTCCTCGGGATATCCGGGGACCCACTCAGGAATTCCCCGGGGACCTTCAGGTACAGTTTCGATAAATTCGTCAAACCGATTGCTAACGGACTCCCACCCCGCTCTGTCGATCGTCACATTAACGATCATGTCGTTCCGGTTTACGACCAACCTCAGGATGTCCCGAAGAATATTCCGAACGGAGGGCCAGTCATCGTCCACTTTTTTGACAAGCTCTCTCAGGAAGAAGAGATAGCTCACGCCGCCTATCTGTTCCCCCACCCATCCCGACTCACTGAAATGGGCGCGGAGACGCGAATTAACGACCTGATGTCCGGCAGGAATCAATCCCTGTTCCTTTCTCGACCGCTCCTCCAGCAGTATCTGCCGGAAACGTTCGCGGTTATCCATGTCCACCGTAAGGAGGATATCCTTAATGATATCGAGAAGATCATCCGTCTGTGACAGCATCGCCTTTCCGCGCAGGAAAAGCCGTGCCTCCGTTTTATCGGCATCCACTACGGGGGATACCAGGAGCGCAGGGCTCACTCCTCCGGTTTTTCTGTCGATCCTCCGGGAAAGTTTCACATAGTCTTCATCGGTCGTTCCCATCTCGATGAGCGTCCTGCTGAAAAGGGGGATATAGGGGATGTACTCCTGCGGAAGAACCCTGAGATCGAATCCGACATCGACATAGGCAATCCCGTTCGTCGCAAGATCGTGATAGAGAATTTTTGCACCCTTTCTATCGAGTGACTCGAGAGGGATGGTCCTGTTTTTTTTCTCCAGATCGGAGAGATTCAGGGTCGGAATCGACGCCAGTGCCTCTCGTGAGTCCGGAGTTTCCTGTATCCTTTGCAGCGTTTCTTTGTTTTCAAAAACCTGCTGCAGTTCCTCGGAGGTCATCCCTTCCTTGAGACCGTCGAGCCTTTTTCGTTCATCCTTTTCCGCTTGTACATCAAGCTCGGTGTCGGGTGTTAGCACCACCCGTGTCCGGTGAGGATTCTCGATGAGGGAGCCTTCTATTATCTCCTCGAAAACGTTCTCATCCGCCGCTATCCGTTCCTTTATTGCCCTCAGGGGCGCTTCAAAACCGAGAAGAGCGAGGGGATCGCCGTCGTAAAGCCAGGTGGAAAGGGAACGCAGCATAAGCACCAATCCCCGCGGATAATTCCCCGTATTATTCTCTCTGAGGGTGAACTCGATGGAATTGATGGCTGCCTCCACCGCCTCCTTGTCTATTCCTTCGAGCACCAGGCCGGCAAGCGTCTCCAGAACAAGGGTCTCCACATCAGCGGCCTTTGCAACATCAATCCCCTTCAGGCCAACCGAAAAAACCATCTGACGCAGTTCGCCTTCAAGGCCCAGACCGGTAATATCCTCTCCCAATCCGGAGTCAATAAGGGCCTTGCGAAGCGGGGAACCGGGTGTCCCCATCAGTATATACCCGAGGATCGTGAGGGCAACGTTCTTTTCAATCTCCCTTGTCTCGGCAAGAAGCCAGTTTACCGTTACCATGCCCTTCGACCGGGAAGAGTCATCTTTTCCCGAGGCAAAGGGAAAGACAAAACTCCGGGGTTTATCAAACCTGCCCTGGAGAGAAACGGCGGAATCGATCTCCAGTCTATTAAAATCCTTCAAGTATCGATCTGCCAATCTGAGTCTCTTCTCGGGATCATCATCGCCATAGAAGAATAGACGCGCATTGGAAGGGTGATAATATCGCCGGTGAAAGTCCTTGAATTCCTCATAGGTGAGTGACGGTATGACTCGTGGATCACCTCCCGAATCAAGACCGTAGGTGGTATCGGGGAAAAGGGACTGTTGTGAGTATTCGGCAAGAAGATTATCGGGCGATGAATAGGCTCCCTTCATTTCGTTAAAGACTACCCCCTTGTAGCCGAGTGGACCGTTCGGCTTCTCTATCTCAAAGTGCCATCCCTCCTGCTGAAAAATATGTTCCGTAATACGGGGATAAAAGACGGCATCGAGATAGACATCGACAAGATTATAAAAGTCTTTTGTATTCTGACTTGCCACGGGATAACAGGTCTTGTCGGGATAGGTAAAGGCATTGAGAAAGGTCTGGAGGGACCCCTTCAATATTTCAACGAAGGGTTCCTTGACGGGATACTTTCTCGAACCGCAGAGAACGGAATGCTCCAGTATGTGGGGAACACCCGTCGAATCATTGGGGGGCGTCCTGAAGGTAATCCCAAACACCTTGTTTTCATCGTCACTGATAAGGGAAAGGAGCTCGCCCCCCGTTTTACTGTGCCGGTACAACCGGGCCTTCGTCTGTATCTCCCCTATATCCTGCTCCCGTAAGAGCTCAAATCCATGTATTGCTTCCATCAATCGTTCCTTCCCGTTCATTCGGATACAACAGGTAACACCCTATGTATCAATTCGGTGACTACAGGCCGGAGAGGCAACCTCCTCCATCCCCAATCAAAATCCCCCTCCCGGCATCACATCTCAGAGGCTATCCTCAGCCATAGCGAGCAGCAAAATCTTCTTCCGACATTGCGAGATAGAGGAAAAATTCTATAAAACCGATGATCCCGGGAATGAACGTCCAGAAAAAGAAGAGAGAGAGAACACCCTGACTGACCTTCCCGAGGTAAAACTTGTGCGCCCCGATCCCACCCAGAAAGAGGGCGAGCAGGGCAGCAGTCATTCTGCTCCTCCTCAGGGGAACAAGATCATGCTGAAGAGCTCCGCAGCTGGGACATACCGCTGTATTCTCATATATTTTAACTCCGCAGGCATAGCAAAACTTGCTGAAATCACGACCCTGCTTTTCCATCACACCCCATCCTTACAGATAACTGCCATTACTTCTGGGTGACCTGATCATCTCGTAAATGCGACACATCATTCATACCAAAAAGCGATAGAGAACCGTTGTTCATGATGATCGACGTCACATTGGTATTATAGAGATTACCGACCAATTCGAGGGCCTTAGCGTCTGAAATATTCAGGGCTTTTTTTATATAAATACCTATGGGATTCCCCGACGTGAAGATTACTATTCTATCATCTCTATCGTATTTCGCCAGTTCGGATGTGACATCCAGGACACGCCGGCAATATTCCTTCCAAGACATACCGTCAAAATCGGGTATCCCTTCGTTAATCCAGGCATCCATGATAGTCTTCATCGAGCGGTCAAGAAGCTCTATCTTGTCAGGCAAATCTTTCCTGAGAGCTTTCCACGTTCTATCAACGAGTTTAAAAAATTCAGGGTCCTCACTCAGAAGATTGAGCACGAGTTTTTCCAGTACCTTCAATGAATCTATTTCATTGAATCGTTCATCTTTTATTATCTTAGGAAATTTCAGGCCCTTTGTTTCGTAACTGGCCGCCACCGTCTCTGCGGTCTGACGGTGTCTCTTTTGTGTCCCCGAATAGGCATAGTCAACTTTGAACTGGCGATCCGCCCACATCTCTCCCAGCATCCGGGACTGAAGATGCCCTAATTCGGATAACTGATCGTAATGCCCTCCGTCGAGTGTTCCCTGGCCATGCCGTACAAAAAACAGATAACTCACATCTACTCTCCTTGTGTCGAGTCAATAGGTTCTTCTATTGCATACATTCAACATAATCAACAACGATTTTTTAAAAAGTACTCTCCTGCGACGCTTGAGATATTTATACTCTATCTATTTTATTTTCAAGCACTTAATGTAGGACAATCTCCCCTGAAGCAGAAATAGCTTGACGGTTATTATTTGGTATGCCAAATATAAGCATATCAAGCAATAGGTTGTATTCTATGTCAGACGATGACAGATTCATCTATCTTGTATTCACAGCTCAGCAGAGACTCCGCAATTACCTGAAGGAGGCCCTGGCGAAGGCGGAAACGAACATTACACCCGCCCAGACAGGCATCCTCGCACTCTTACGTGAGAAAAACGGCAGGACCATGACGGAGTTGAGCCACGCCCTTTCGATCGACAATTCAACCATCACCGGCCTTGTGGACCGTCTCGAAAATGCAGGACTTCTCAAACGACGACCGAAGGCCGAAGACCGCCGGATATCCCTGATCTGCCTTACTCCCGAGGGAGATCGTGAGACTCGGAAGGCCATAACGGCGCTGCATCGGGTCAACGAAGAGATTCGATCGGGCTTTTCCTCAGATGAGATGTTGATATTTAAAAGGGTCCTGAACAGTTTTTTCGTGAAATTCAAACGGTAAGGGGAAAGAAGCACTATAGCAACGCTCATAGACAAAGACCTCGGATCCCTGAAAGAGCGGGTGTCACACTTTGCCGCGAAGCATATCGCCCCTCGATGTGACGTCTCCACCTGCGAGGAATTTTTCTTTGATATCTGGCAGAAAATGGCAGGGGAAGACCTCCTTGGGCTCTGCATACCCAAAAAATTCGGTGGGCGTGGGAAAAACCTCCGTGCCCTCTCCATAGCCGGTGAGGCGCTCGTAAGCTCAGGTTATAATGTGGGGATTACCCTCTCATGGCTTATCCATCAGATGACGGCCCGACTTTTCATCTCCCGTTACGGGACGAAAGGGAAACAGGACCTCTATCTTCCACCCATGGCACGGGGTGAAATCACGGCATCCTTCGCCCTTTCAGAGCCCGAATATGGTTCCCATCCCGGGCACTTGAAGACATCGGCCGAGAGAAAGGGTGATTGCTTCGTCCTCAACGGCGAAAAGTCTTACCTTACCAATGGCCCCATCGCCGATCTTTTCATTGTAGTCGCCGTTACCGGCATCGAGACCGGAAGAAAGTGTTTTACAGCCTTTCTCGTCCCCGCCGATGCGCAGGGCCTTCAGCGCACGAAACCGTTACGATTCCCCTTTCTCCGCCCCTCGCCGCACGGCGGGATTAAACTGAAGAATTGTTCAGTTCCCTTCTCCAGCATCATCGGGGCTGAGGGAAGTGCCTACGAAGAGATGGCGATCCCTTTCAGGGTAAAGGAAGATGTCCTCTTGATGGGACCGATGGCGGGTGGAATGGCGGGACAACTCGCCCTCCTTGTCGAGGCGGTAAAAAAAGAGAAGAAGGGGATTGACAACAATTGTGCAGCAGATCTGGGAGAGCTTCGGATGACGGTAGATACGCTGAGGATACTGGCCTATGAGGCGGCATCGATACTCGACAGCGGCACCACGCATGCCGAGCTTCTTTCACTTACCCTCTTCTTCAGAAAAGTATCGGAAGAATTCCAGGAAAAGTTTGCCTCCGTAAGGTCCGGGGTTTCCGGAGCTGAAGGCAATGCTCTTGATATTCTTACCAAGGACCTTGTCGGCATCCTTTCGATTGCAGGAGACATTGCCGCCATCAAGAAGAGAAAACTGGGAGAATCGATACTTTCATTATGAACACAACAACATCTTTCGGCCCTCTCACCATTATCCCGGGAGAACGGGGAAGCACCTTCCCCTTCTGTACCTCGATCTTTATCGATGGCGAAACCAAGGTTCTCATAGATCCCGGCTCGGGCGCCGGCCCCCTGAAGAAATTGAAGGAAAAATATCATATCGACATTGTCATCAACACACACTACCACTTTGATCATATCGCCTATAACTACCTCTTCGATAAGGCGAAAATATTCATAAACGAGCGGGAAAGTGACTGTTTCAGGGACAGAAGGACTATCGGCTCGCTTCTCGGCATGACTGAAGTGTACGACAATGCATGGATCGATAGTTGGTTGGAGCGGATATCGAATTCAGATACGAAACAGACCCCCTACTCGCCACAGAACAATCACAAATGGTGGCTTTCTTCGGCACGAATCAATGGAACCTATGCCTGGGGTGAGATCCTCGATTTCGGCAGGGTCACCATGAAGATGGTCGGCGCCCCGGGACATTCGCTGGGGTTCAGCTGTCCCTATTTCCCCGACTATGGCATCGTCTATACTGCCGACGTGGATCTCACCGATTTCGGTCCCTGGTATGGGGGCTCCGACGGTGACATCGATGCCTTTATCGCCTCCGCCCACGAAATAGCAGGACTGGATGCCGAGATCTTTGTCACGGGCCACGAAAAGGGGATCGTGACAAAGAATCAGTTTACAAGAGCACTGACAATCTTTCTTGAAAAGATAGGGAGACGAGACCGGGAAATCCTGGCCAGGCTCACCGAACCCAGGACCCTTAACGAGTTAAGCGACATGGGACTTATCTACGGAAAGAAATTTCTTGTGGACGACTGGATCTATATGTGGAATAAAATCATGATAAAAAAACATCTCCAGCGACTCGTGAACCATGGTGCCGTTCAGAAAATAGGCAAAGGGTACATTATCGGCCGCTGAAGAAGGGTCCCGAACATGAATGAAGAGATACTGCTCAAGGGACGAAAACTCGCCGAGGAAATCGCCTCGTCACTCCGCCCGCCTCGCTTCTATGTCGAAAAATCAAGGGAAGTGGATATCTCCCGCAGGGTCTTTCGAGAAGATCCCCTCATTCGGCAAGGCCTTCAAATCATGGAGATCTCTGCAGCTTCTTACGGCCATGGGCTGTCTCATGCACAAAAAGTTGCCGTCGACGCCGGTGCAATAATCATCAACGAGACACCCACTGATCATGAGGGAGACTATCCGAAGCGCCTCCTCCTCCTTGCTCATCTGGCGGGTCTCTTTCACGACATAAAGCGATCGAGCCCCCATCACGCGCAGGCAGGCGCGGAAGAAGCAGAGATAATCCTGCGAGATTTCGACATCACCGAGTATGAACGAGGGGCGGTGAAAGACGCAATCAGGAACCACGAGGCCTTTCAACTCCATAAAGATTTCGACGATCCCTTCGGAAAGCTCCTCTCCGATGCCCTCTACGACGCCGATAAATTTCGATGGGGCCCCGACAATTTTACCGAGATGCTATGGGATATCGTTATCCCCCTCGATGTACCCTTCACAACGCTCCTTAAACATTTTATGCCGGGGATGAAAGGGATAGAAAGGATAGGGGAAACCTTCCGAACGTCAACGGGAAGAGAGTACGGCCCCGACTTTATCGATCTCGGCCTGGCAACAGGATACCGGCTCTATGAAGCGCTCAATACCGATGAATTTCTGAAAGGCTGATCTGAGAAATCCTGAGGCAGCAATCGTAACAAACAGGAGCCTCCCCTATCAGAGGCGAAAGCCCGGAGAGGGGAGATCCTTTACCGTTACGAGTCCCGGCCCTGCGTCGACCACTGCAGGTGTGGAGTTCACCAGAATTGCCGCGGTGGCCTGGTCCCCGGCAACACCTCCATCAATCCTCGCATTGATGGGGGGATTCCCCTTGATAGATATACTGTCACGCGGGTTTTCCGCACCGATATACATTCGAAGGTCAAGGGTTATAACGGTTTTGTCGCCGCTTATTCCCATGGCAACATTTTTTATGCCCGCGATATCTCCGTCCTTCAGATCAAAATAATCCGTTTTTACGGGCTTATCGGTAAAAACAGGATCGATGGTAACCCGGACCTCGTCGAGTGAAAATCCGACATTCCGGGCCACGAGGATAAGAGATTCCTCAATACCGACATGTCCCAGCGCCTTTTCCTCGACCTTGGCACGAAAGACCTCCGGTGTCATACCGGCACCGATTTTCTTTTGCAGTGGGTATCGTCTCGTTCCGGCGTCGACGATCCGTTCAACGTGTATTTCTGCCACATCCTGACAGACCGCCGTCAGAAAAAGCGGGAGCGCATCCATGACAAATCCCGGGTTGACTCCCGTGCCGAGGACCGTTACCCCCTTTTCCAGCGCCTTCCTTCTCAGATTTTGCACCGCCTCTGATTTTTCATCGAGTGGAATGAGCAACTCCTCCGCAGAGGAGACAATATTTTTACCCGAATCGACAATCTCTTCGAGTTGCGGATATATAGACTTCATCCGCGACCCCGCTGTATGAATCACCACATCGGCCTTGATTTTCGACAAGAGCTGGCGTGCATTATCGGTTACCACCACACCCAGATCCTCTTCGAGATTGAGTATGGTCCCCAGATCCTTGCCGACCATCTCTTTTGATATATCAACGGCCCCGACAATCTCCATGTCCGATTTTTTCAGAACATATCGTGCCGTCTCGATCCCTATGGGACCCAAACCGTAATGCACAACGCGAATTTTCTTTGTCTTCATTGTCCCCTCCTTATCACAATTAATGACAATACTGTCCTGTCCTACCCAGTTAAACTGGAACTGCAGACTTTCTTCTCCTCTGAACCAGATAGACGATCACTAGTAGTAAAAAGCCGATCAAATTCAGATGCGGTTTGTTCAGGAAAAGGAAAATGGTGGCAAGTCCCGTGGCAATCCTCTCTATTATTGTCGATCGGTCCTTCAGGTATCCGATTATCGTAGCTCCCAGGGCGATCACCCCCAAGACAAGGGCCCCAAATATCATGACAAATTGTACATAGTCGAAGGGTGCCGTCGGGTCAAGCAGCCTCGGCAGCCAGAGGATAATGGGAGAATAAACGAAGGCAAAGGGAACGTAGACCTTTGCCAGCGAGAGGCTGAAGGCGGTAAACCCTGTCTTGAAGGGATCCCCTCCCGATATACCTGAAGCCGCGTATGCCGCAAGAGCGACAGGGGGTGTTACATCGGCGAGAACGGCATAGAAGAGCACAAACATATGCGATATGAGCGGATGAATCCCCCACTGTAAGAGCGCAGGCGCAGCTATCATCGATGCGATAATATACTGGGCGGTCGTTGGGATGCCCATCCCGAGTATGAAGCAGGAAATCGCCGTAAAGACGAGGGTAAAAAAGAGCGTAATCGCATCGAGTGTCAGCAAATGGGCAAAATCGAGGGCGCTCACGAAGAGCGCAACACCGTGAGACAGCTCAATCACAGCAGCGGCAAATTTCAAACCCAGACCGGTGAGGGTTGTCGCACCCACAATAAAGCCGACACAGGCGCAGGCCGCCCCTATTGCAAGGGCATTTTTCGTCCCAAGCTCCAGAGTATCGAGTATGTCAGGAACCCTCATCTTGCTTTCTTTATAAAAGACCCCAATCGCAATAACCGACATGCTTGCCCAGAATGCACAGAGGGATGGCTCTACGTTGAATATCAAAAGGGCGGCAAGTAAGAGTGCTGTAGCAACACCGAAGAACCACGACATCCTGTCCGTCTTTTTGAAAAGGTATATCATTCCCCCGACACACACAAGAACCCATAATCCCAGCGATATCGAAGAGTGGGTAAGGGGATTCATCCGGAGGAGCACCGAGGGGATCGACAAAACGACGGTTATCAGCAGAGGAAGCGTCCGCTTATGGATCTGCCCGATGGTCACAGAGTAGATGATACCCCAGAAGGCAGCGAGAAAGGGACTGCTCCCGGAAATAAGAAGATAGACGATAATAAAAAGTGGCGTCACAAGGAGGCCTCGCTCCTTCAACACTTCTTTTACCTTCGGGAGCACCTCGCGCGGCAGACCCGTCAACCCCTGTTTCAGTGCCTCGAAGTGGACCATGGTCCCCACCGCAAAGAAGTGGAGAAAGGAAGGAATAATGGCACAGGCGGCGATCTTAATGTAGGGTATAGCGAGAAATTCAGCCATAATGAAGGCGGCCGCACCCATAATGGGGGGCATAAGCTGCCCGCCCGTAGACGATGCCGCCTCGACGGCCCCGGCAAACCTCGGTGCGTAGCCCACCCGTTTCATGAGTGGTATGGTAAAGGCACCCGTTGTTACGGTGTTTGCTATGGAACTCCCGTTGATCGATCCCAGAAATCCGCTGGAAATAACGGAAACCTTGGCAGGCCCCCCCACGGTACCACCGGCCAGGGCCATGGCGAGATCGATAAAGAGCTGCCCCAGCCCCGTCTTTGAAATAAAGATACCGAAGAGAACAAAATGAAACACAAAGGTGGCGACAACGCCGAGGGGTATGCCGAATATTCCCTCTGTCCCCAAGTACATATGCTCGATAATTCTATCGACGGAATATCCCCGGTGTGCAAAGAAACTCAGTCCCGGAATATCGAGGAAATAGGGTCCCAGATAACAGTTGATGAGAACGAGAAAGGCAATTATCGGCAGGGGCGGCCCGATGCTGCGACGCGCACCCTCCAGGACAAGTATGATAGCAAAAGCACCGACAACGAGGTCACTTTTGAGGGGCAGACCCGCACGGAAGACCAGGCTGTTAAATTCAAGGAATATATATAAAGAAACCGTCGATGCAAGGAGGACAAAAAAGACATCGAAATAGGGAATATCGTCCTGCTCATACTTGAAAGACCCCACAAGTATTGCATAACAGGCCTTGATCCACTGAAGTCCAAAGAGAAGCACAATACTCAAAAACACTCCAAAGAGAAAAACACTCCAGAAGAGGAGGACCATATTCGGGTCACGGAAGATCTCCGCAAAGTGTATATGCTGGTAGCCGAGGTAGGCACCAGCCGATAGCACCCCTATCATAAGGGTAAATAATATAAAATCGAGGTAGACGAGGGCTCTCGCCACGAGGAATTCTCTCCTCTTAAAATAGACGATGAGTGAAAATGAGACCACGGCCACGGCGATGACATGGGGGACAGCAAGATCAAATATCTCCCTGAAGAGGGTTGCACAGAGCGAACTTCCGAAAAGACCGTATATAATATCGTAGACGAAGTATTTTCCGTCCCTTGCTTTTTCTTTTCTGATTGAATAGAGAAAAAACACCAGGGGCAACACAAAGGCAAGATGGAAGGCCCTGTGTCTCCACTCCTGCAACACACCGAATCCGGCCGTATAGATGTGGAATATGGAGAGCACCAGCGTCATGAAAAAGGCAAGCTTCATCGTAATACCCGAAAGCTGGCGAAACCGAAATTCCGGATCGTATTTTGAAATTACATCTATGTTATCGGCAATATTTTCAGCGGCAGTAACCTTCTCCAACTTTTCCATAATCCCCTGTCCCTTTATTTCATATAGATTCTTGCCTTCATGAACAAAAATCGTAGAACGATCGCCCTTTTTACTTCGACTCCTAACAGTGTGTTTCCCGCAAGTGAGTATAGCTTTGAAACTTCAGTCCCTATCACAATAGTATTGTCATACTCTTCGTTAACCCAGAGGGAAATTGAAGGAATTATTCTATTCATATTGGAAATACGAAAGCTGTCCCCATCGTGATGAAATGTTTCATTTTCAGAGGTAGCTACAGGAAGACCGGTATTACAGGAAGGAAAGGTCGTTTCATAAAGAACGATACGAAACGTTTCATCGATCCTGTAACGATCCCATACAGAACAGAGCTCAACCGAATGTTTATACCCTATAGAAAACCTATCTCCAGGGGATACAGCATGTATAAATAATACTCGTCCCTTCCTCAATTCCTCAATCTGTAAGAAATGAATGGGAATAAAGGAGGCTGTCAAAAGAACTAAAAGAAAGGCAATGAAAACTCTTTCCTTTTTCATAAAAACTGGGCACCGAGAGAAGAACCAATCGGTGCCCAATCACCTCCTAATGATTAGAAAAATGATGCTATTTAATGAGACCCTTCTCTTTGTAGTACTTGGCAGCGCCCGGATGAAGCGGAATAGCCACACCGTCAAGTGCCGTTTCGATCGTCACGTCTTTGCCCTTGGCATGAGCCTTCGCCATAATGGCGGCACCGCTTGCTGCAGTGGCAGGTTTGCCATCTTTCTTACGAAGGACGTGCGTTCCCTCTTCCCAGAGGGCCTTTGTAAGTTCGTAAACGATATCGGTGGGAACCTGGGCATCGACAACCCACTGCGCCATGGTCGTAATCGTGGGGACATACCCCTCCACACCTTTGTAGGTATTGGGCGGTATAATAACCTTTGCATAGAAGGGATGGGCCTTTACGATTTTTGCGATTGTTTCCTCATCGAGAGGAACAACGACGATATCCGTGGTCGTCGAAAGCTCCGTTACTGATGCCGTCGGCCAACCGGCGGTAAGAAACGTAACATCAGCCTGTTTGTCTTTCAGCCTCTGGGAGGCCCCCGCGAAGCTCAGCCAGTCAACGTTTGAAAAATCATCATAGGTAAGTCCGAGTCCCTCGAGTACATTGAGGCAGTCCACCTCTGATCCGCTTCCCCTGTCTCCGGGGACCAGCCTTTTCCCCTTCAGGTCTTTTGCAGTCTTGATACCCGAGTCGGCCCGCGCGACAATCTGAATGGTTTCGGGATAGAGCGATGCTATTGCCCTCAGATTCTTTATCGGTTTCCCCTTGAACTGGGCTTCACCGTTATAGGCAGCAAAGGCTACATTATTCTGAACAAAGCCCGATTCTATCTCATGGGCACCGATGAGATTGCAGTTTGCCACCGACGCGTTTCCCGACTGAGCAGTTACAATAACATCAGGAAGCTTGGTGGAAAGTGCCTGAGCCAGAACACCGCCAAGGGGATAATAGGTTCCTCCGGTTCCGCCTGTTGCGATGGCAAAAAATTTCTTTGCCGCAAAGGTGGGACCCGCGCATACGATGGACAAAGCCAACACCAAGGTGATCACAAGTAATAAACGCCTTTTTTTAATCATATCACTCTCCTTTCATTCAGTTATTGAATTACATTCCAAGTTAAAGTTCTAGCCTCTTAAACCCCTTATTAAAAAAACCACAAAGCTAAGATTAAAATATTACTCTATTATTGTCAATATTTTTTATGCCTTGTGTTCGCTAAAATATAAAGGAGAACGGTTAGTAACCACTCTTTCGCTCATGGCGTTTCATACTCTGGACATCTATACGTTTCTTATCACATTAAAATCTGATCTCCGATATACCCTTGTTAATAGTGTAAATCCGAAGCGCTACCTTCTTTCTTACAGTGTCGTTATTAACCCTGACAGGCAGATTATTAACCGGTATTCTTCTATGAAAATCAATGGCTCTCTCCATTTGCCGTCAAAAGGTATCTTTCACAGGGCGGCACGGATATCTTACTCTCAATTTTCAGAATAAAGAATTTTTCTTCCGGCGCTCTTTGAAAATGAACGTAAGGGCCTTCTTGAATTGTGGAGTAAGCCTGTCGGCAATTCTACCTGTGAATCTCACGACCGAGAACTCTTTTGTAATCAGCCATATCCTCTCTCACAGGCGTTCATACAACTCTGTCCCGAAGCCAGGAATAAGGCCCTTTCATTGTACCGTCCGTACCATATGATCAAAGGTCTCCCCTTGTGACGTTAGAGTATGGTTTACCGGGTGTTCACTTGTAATTCTTACATGACAATTCCAACAAATAGCTTGACAAAACGGAAAAAATCAAATACTTACACTGCCGCGAATAGTCAGCTTTTTGAAAGTTATGTTTTAAGCTTCGAGAACACCCCTCGACACACGAGTTTACCGGAGGGGGGTAGTCAGATAAATACCGTCAGGAAGATCGTCCATGAGTATATGTCTACACAGAAGAAGAACAAACTATAAGGTATCTGTTCGAAAAATATCCATTTTCAGTAATTTTTTCGTATCAACAATTCTAGCACAGAGAACACCTCTAAAAGTCCATCAAAACACCGGCGATAGAGTAATTTGAGAATACAGGCTATGTCCAAGGGACAGCATCTCTTCACGAGACAAGGACATGGGTTTATACACACCTCAGGTTCTCCGTATCGCACTTTACATGCATCATCCCTACACAATGGGCAAAGACTTCGGCTTTTTCTTCAATACATATGAAAGGAGTTCATCAAGTTAAATAAAGTTTGTAGCAGAAACTTGTCGACTATTAATTTTTCCTAGTGCATTGGAATTTTAAAAGATGGGATACTCACATAATAACTGCCAACTTTTTACAAACGTTCTGAGAGAACAAGATTCATCTTTGATCAACCTATTAGAAAAATTAGATGACTTTATTCTTATATTTTCAATACACCAAAAAATACTCTATGCGAATCCATCAATCCTAAAAAAACTAGAGTATACTATCGATGAAATTCAGAAAAAGAACATCTCTGATATATTCTCCGAAGAAACCTCCCATAAATCCTGGAAGTGTTTTTCTACATTACCATTAAACAAAAAAAATAAATTAAATATAAAGCTTATTTCAAAAAGCGGTGATTTGATACCTGTGGAAATGAAAGTTTCTCGCATTACATTGTCCAACCACACTCTCTTTGTCTGTATTCCCCGAGATATCACGGTGAGACAAAATGCAGAACAAGCATTAAGGGAAAGCGAAAGAAAGCTGACAACGTTGTTAGGTAATCTCCCTGGAATGGCATACCGTTCTCAAAATAATAAAAAATGGACAATGGAATTTGTGAGTGAGGGTTGCTATGACTTGACAGGATTTACCCAATCGGAATTAGTCGGCAAAAATGCAATTACCTGGGCGGAGCTTATCCATCCGGACGACCGCGAACCTATGTGGCATGAAGTGCAGAATGCTATCAAAGAAAATCGAACATATCGATTTATTTTTCGCTTAACGACATCTGACGGTAAAGAAAAATGGGTATGGGAACAAGGAACTGGAGTTTTTTCGCATGACAGAAAATTAATTGCCCTTGAAGGATTTATAACAGACGTCACGCATCAAAAGAAAATAGAGCTGCAATTAAATAAAGAAAACAAAATTTTAAGATCAACCATGAAAAATCCCATTGGCTTTGGGGATATTATCGGTCAAAGTAAAGTCATGAGGGACGTTTTTGAGCATATTCTTCAAGCGGCAAACTCAAGTTCAAATGTTATAATTTATGGTGAATCAGGGACCGGCAAAGAGTTGGTTGCAAATGCAATCCATAGGGTGAGCCATAGGAGTGATGAAAAACTTATTCCTGTAAATTGCGGGGCTATTCCCGCGGACCTTTTTGAAAGCGAATTTTTTGGTTATCAAAAAGGCGCCTTTAGCGGCGCTTTTAAAAATAAATTAGGGTACTTAGATCTTGCTGACGGGGGAACCCTTTTTCTCGATGAGATAGGTGAAATTGATGTAAATTTTCAAATAAAATTATTGCGAGCCTTAGATGGGAATGGATACACACCGATAGGAGGCGAAAAAATTAAAAATCCAGACATCAGGATCATTGCCGCAACCAACAAAAACTTAAACGAGATGATGGAAAAAGGAATGATACGAGAGGATTTCTTCTATAGAATCAATGTTCTCAGGATAACACTCCCTCCTCTAAGGGAGCGCAGCCAAGACATACCGTTACTCATTAATCACTTTCTCGAGGAGTACAATGACAGTGGGGGTATTCAAGCAATCCCCCAACGTACTATTGACGCGATGTTACATTATCATTGGCCCGGCAATATTCGCGAATTACAAAATGTTATAAAGAGATATGTGGCCTCTCAAGAATTTGATAAATATGATGAACGAAAATTTACAATAGAAAAGCATGATTCTACCATTGATAGCGATAATGGAAATAACCTCACAATCGATCATCAAAAAGCAATTGATACATTCGAAAAGGACCTGATCCTGGATACACTGGAAAAGCATAGATGGCATCGAGGAATTGTTGCATCTGAGCTTGGAATGAATTATCGAACCCTGTTGCGAAAAATAAAAAAACATGGCATTTCTAAGTCATAAATAAGGACATATCTGTCATACTGCAAAGACCAATAATGCCGGTGTGTTGATTCGAAGTGCTTATCATTATGACATGATTGTCACAATCTTACCCCCCCCTTCCCCAAACAGCTCGAATAAATATTAGCAAGACGAGTGTTTTTACCATCATTATCAGTTACTTATATGAGCCATCCTAATCGCGGGTTTTGGTACGCAATTTGCTTTATGTAATAAGCGAAGATTAAAGGCCAGTATTTTCAAACAACTACAGGCCATCGTCACTCCGGGTTTCACCAGCGCGACGATTTTTTCTCAGGCATAAACGATAGTGTAATTCAAAAAAGGAGGCAAGATTGCGTGAAAGGAGGTGCCATGATTTCCTTTAAACGTGGGTCTCAATTGTTGAATTCAATAACCGTCAGGCAAGTTTCCTTATGGAGCAAAGCTTTTTCCTCAAGTCTGATTGCTCAGCACACCCCCTTGAAGGTTTATCAACATACGGGAGATGGATAGGAAGCGTGAAAGCAACAGAACAAAGCAACTTTTTCATAGTTAATAACGGCAACATCAACGAAGGAGAAAATTATGAACAGAGATTTTGAAGCTATACGTCAGGATTCACAGCGTGTCCTCGATATTATCGCCACCGACACGTTAGATGAGCAAGCTAAAGATGCATACATGAAAGAAACTGTTGACAATTTCTCAAAGTATTTTAATCCCGGATTTCTTGAATACAGGAAATCCGTTTCCAACGACTACGCTGCCGTAGAGTGGAGGGACAACGGCGATGTCTTTGAAGATCTGAACAAAAATGAGTTCATCGACTGCCTGGGCGGCTACGGTATTTATAATGTCGGTCACAAGCACCCCAAAGTTATCAAGGCCGTAACAGACCAGTTGAAAAAGCAGGCATTACACAGCCAGGAACTGCTCGACCCGTTACGCGGTAACCTGGCAAAACTGCTTGCAAATGTTACCCCCGGCGACCTGCAATATTCTTTCTTTACCAACAGCGGCACGGAAAGCGTTGAATGTGCATTGAAAGTCGCGAGACTTGCCACCGGCAAACAAGGTTTTATCTGTGCCCTGGGAGCCTTCCACGGTAAGAGCCTGGGCTCTTTGAGTGGAACATCCAAATCAATTTTCCGTAAACCTTTTCTGCCCCTGGTCCCCGGATTTAAACATGTTCCCTTTAACGATCTTGATGCGTTGGAGATGATGCTGGAATCTAATAAATTTACCGGTGAGGATACTGCAGCAGTTCTTCTCGAACCTATTCAGGGTGAGGGGGGCATTATTGTTCCTGATGATGGTTATTTCCCAGCCGTTCGTGCGTTATGTGACAAATACGAAGCGCTGCTCATTGCTGATGAAGTACAGACCGGTATGGGGCGAACAGGCAAATTCTGGTGTATGGACCACTGGAATGTAACCCCTGATCTTCTTACGACCGGAAAGTCTTTCGGTGGGGCCGTTATGCCTATTGGTGCCTGCGTCGGGACAGAAAAGGTATGGGAGAAAATGATGCCGAATCCCTTCCTTCACACAACAACATTCGGGGGTAATCCACTGGCCTGCGCCGCTGCCATCGCGGCAATCAACGTACTTCTTGACGATCAGTTAATCGAGCGTGCCGCCACAAAAGGCGAAGCGTTTATCAAGAAGCTTGACGCAGTTGCCAAGAAGTATCCACAGCACTGCGTGGAAGCTCGCGGGAAGGGTTTCCTGATATCCATTGAGTTCGTGGATGATGAAAAGGGATACGCCGTTGCCAATAGCTTATTCTCACAGGGCATCATTGTTGCCGGTACGCTGATTAATGCCAAGACACTTCGGATAGAACCCCCTATGACGATCAGTGAGAGTCATATGGATATCGTGGTCCAAAGCCTCGACAAGGCGCTGGCATCGATATAGCCAATACACCATCCCGGAGGGGAAGGTTACAATTCACTTCGCCCTTCGGATATTTTGGAAAACTATAAATTATATCAGTTTTATTGCAAAGAAAGGAGAAGGCGATGGATTTCAAGAAGCTATGGATTAATGGAGAATGGACGGACAGCAAGGGAGAAGGAGTTCTGGAAGTCGAGAACCCGGCAACCGGTGAGACGGTGGGGACCGTCGTCAATGCAACCGCTGCAGACGTTGATGCCGCTGTTCAGGCAGCGAAGGCAGCCTTTTATGATGGCAGATGGTCAGGGATAACACCGAGTGAACGTTCAGCCGTACTCTGGAAATTTGCAGATCTTATTGAAGAAAATGTTGAGGTTCTTGCTCGCATTGAAACGGAGGATACCGGCAAGCCTCACGACTATATCTGTATGGGAATTGATTTCCCCTTCGGCATAGATAATATGCGCTTCTTCGCCTCCGCTGCCCGTGATACCTCAGGCAACCATGCCGGTGAATTTGCAGAAGGATACACCTCTATCTACCGTCGTGAACCCTGTGGTGTCACCGCCGGGATCGCCCCGTGGAATTACCCCTTCCTCATGGCGATGTGGAAGATAGGTGCCGCTCTGGCCGCAGGGTGTACCTCCGTTATCAAGGCCGCTTCCTTGACACCCCGAACGACACTGATGCTGGGTGAACTCAGCAAGGAGGCGGGTCTTCCCGACGGCGTTCTGAACATCCTCTCCGGTGGTGTAGGCCGAGCGATTGTCGACCATCCCGATATCCGCATGGTCAGCCTGACCGGTTCCACCGAAACCGGGAAGCACCTCATGAAGGGTGCTGCTGACAGCCTTAAGCGTGTCCACCTCGAACTGGGCGGGAAAGCACCCATGGTCGTCTTTGAAGACGCGGACATTGCAAAAATGGCCGAAACAGCGATGATCGGCGGCCTGATCAACAGCGGCCAGGACTGTACCGCAGCTACCCGTATCATCGTTCATGAAAGCAAGTTGAAAGAGGCGACGGAAGCCCTGGTCGAAGCGGCGCGTGCTGTAAAAATGGGCATGCCCTTTGAAAAAGACGTCGTGATGGGACCGTTGATCTCCAGCGATCAGCTGGATAACGTCGCAGGGTTCGTTGAGCGGGCCAAAGGCTATGGAGCAAAGGTTCTTATCGGTGGCAAGCGTTCTGCCGACCTTCCCACAGGCTATTTCTACGAGCCCACATTGATAACGAATGTCGATCAAAAATCTGAAATCATTCAGGACGAAGTCTTTGGTCCGGTCATGACCATTCAATCGTTCAAGGATGAGGCAGAAGGGATTGCCATGGCGAATGACGTGGTATACGGCCTTGCATCCTCGGTCTTTACGAATGATGTTGGGCGGGCGATGAGAGTTTCCTCAGCCCTTGAATACGGATGTGTCTGGATTAACGAGCATGGTGCTCTCTCATCCGAAACACCTCATGGTGGATTCAAACAGTCGGGCTTCGGGAAGGATATGTCTGCCGAAGCGGTCGGCGATTACCTCATTACCAAGCATGTCATGATCACACGATAGAGGGGATGAATACATCATATCTTCGGTGAGGCAAACATACATCTAAAGGGATGCAGTCATATTCTGATCGAGATGGCTGCATCCCCCCGATTGTTTTAACATAGGATTATAGGTAGGCGCTTTTGTATCGAATTTCATTTACTATACTTACAAAGGAGAATGAATTATGGAACAGAGCTTTGGTTGGTTAACTATTCTACCTCCACTTATCGCAATTTCTCTGGCAATTCTCACGAAAGAAGTGATTTTATCACTTTTCATTGGTATCTTCAGCGGAGGACTTATTCTTTCAGGGTATAATCCCATCGGTGCAATGATAGAGACCTTTGAGATTGTATGCACAAGCCTCGGAGATGCCGAGTGGAATATCCGTGTCGTCATTGTTGTTGTTCTTCTTGGTGGCCTGGTTGGTCTTTTGAATAAGTCCGGGGGATCACGGGCCTTTGCAGGGTGGGTTGCATCAAAGATCTCCAGCCGCAAGGGTGCGCAGGCAGCCACGTGGGTCATGGGTATCATTGTTTTCTTTGACGACTATTTTAACAGCCTTACCATCGGGTCTGTTATGCGGCCGGTAACAGACAATCACAAGATTTCCCGGGAAAAACTGGCCTATATACTCGATTCGACGGCGGCGCCTGTCTGTATCCTGGCACCAATATCCAGTTGGGTTGCCTATGTCTGTTCTCTCATCGCAGGTGCATACACAATAGCAAAGATTGATGATCCTGCTTTTGGCACTTTCCTTAAAACAATTCCTTATAATTTCTATGCCTGGGCGGCAATTATCATGGTTGGAATCATCATCTTCACCAGGACGGAATACGGGCCGATGGCCCGTGCCGAGAAACGAGCCGTCACGACGGGACAAACCTATGACAAGGCTGCTGAAGGAGCTTCGGATGACGACTTCAAAGACATGGTAATCTCCGAAAAGGGAAAGGTCTATGATCTGGCCTTGCCGATCATTACACTCTTTGTTGCAACAGTCATTTTCATGCTCTACACCGGCGGATATTTCGGTGATGGCGTAAGCGTCTCACAGGCCTTTAATGACACCGATGCCGCAACATCTCTCATCTATGGGGTGTTTCTTGCCATCGTCGTGGCTATCGTTACCTATAAGGCCCACGGCTCGGTTACAATCAATCAGTCGTTGGCCGCAATGATTACCGGTATGAAATCCATGTTTTTTGCCTGCTGTCTACTCACGTTGGCATGGTCCATCGGTGGTATCTGTGAAAACTTAAAAACAGGTGAATTTCTGGCCACGCTGCTCGGTGAATCATTGGCTGGAGGATTGATTCCTGTCCTGATCTTTCTCCTTGCCTGTTTTACGGCATTCTCTACCGGCGCTTCATGGGGGACATTCGCGATTGTCATACCGATTGCCATCCCTCTGGCAGTTGCTACCGGTGCAGACCTTCCTATCACGATTGCCGCAGTATTGGGAGGTGGTGTATTCGGCGATCATTGTTCGCCATTGGCAGACACAACGATTCTTTCCTCAACCGGTGCAGCATGTAACCACATGGATCATGTTAACACCCAGATTCCCTATGCCCTGACGGTGGCCTTCTCTGCCTGTGTGGGCTTTTTGTTAGCCGGGTTCATCAGAAATCCGATTATTCCGCTTCTGGTAACAGTAGGACTGCTCATAATTTCCGTCGTCATACTCCATAGAACATTGGGTGACAACATGGAAATGGGGGATTCATAGGCAGCAGTTTCTCAATCAGTTGTAGAATCGTTTGAAAATAGATATCTTTTTCACGATTGTTAGTCGCACCATATTCATGAGCAGTAGGACGCCGGATTCCCGGTGTTCTACTGCTTTATTTATCTACAAGGTATTTGCTGAGCGATATTGTTCTTGATAGTATCATCCCTCGTCTCAGAGAGCACCCGATAAACTGTCTGCCCCTATAGTCTGTACATTACTCGAACAACTGTACCATATAAGCCAAGTCCCCCTCTTGTGGCCTTCAACTATGGGGTAACAGGTATTCACCGTTACGTATTACATACCACGCTTGTCTATGGTTTGTGTCCCGACAATCCCGGTTTCCAGTCTTTGAGACCCCACATCAGAGAGACAAGGCCCATGGCACTGATCATCACGGAAACAGCGGCTGTCGCCTCCACCCCGCCGATTACCCAGACCGGTCCCCCAATGAGCGCGCCCGCTACCCGCCCTATACCGGCGGCGGCCACGTACCCCGACATCATTGTCGCCCGCATCGACGGCAGTATCTCGGTGCTCAGAGAAAGGCAGGTCACAATGGAAAATTCAACGGTAAGAAAAACCAGAAAGAGGCAAGAGAGTGCCATTGTCAGCGTCGAATCAAAGAGAGGGAGCATGGCATAGCTGACACCCGAGAGTACCACCCCTATAACAAGCGAACGACCCAACCCGAGCCGGTCGGAAAGTAATGCCGTCAGCCCTTCACCAAAAAGTTCGGCAACACCGATAACCATTGTTGCCATACCGAGGGCGACGACGCTGAGGCCAAATCCATTTTCAAGCCAGGCCCCGTAGACGACAAAGAAATTATCATTGGCTGCGCTGATAAAAAAAGAGAATCCGAGCACGCCGAGGGCCGTACGGCTCTTGGCCAGCTGTCTCCAGGCACTCAGCGGATTAACAGATCCCTGACGTCTCTTTCCTTCAGCGCTTTTCCTGGGTATGAGCACCCCGAGAACGGCCAGCCCTATCAGCCCTAATCCACCCAGAACAAAGAAGGGCGCCCTCCAGCCCATATACTCAATCAGAAGACCCATAAGCGGGACACCGAGCAGCGTACTCCCGGCCCAAGAGACTTCCATGATTCCAATCACCAGGCCGCGCCTCTCATAGGGCACACGATCCCCCACATAGGCCTGTATGGCGGGATCAAAGATGTTTTTACCGAGACCAGCCATCAAAAGGGCGACAAGGATGATTCCGTAAAAGGGAAGGCTTCCTCCCGCCAGCATCCCCACCGACAGAAGTCCCAGGCCTGCAAGAAGCATAATTTTGTATCCCCTGCGATCCCCCAAGGGAGCAAAGAAGGGCCCCAGTATCCCCGTAAACTGGTTAACCGCAATAAGAGAGGTCACCGCAGGAAGGGGAACCCCAAGCCCCCGTGAGAGAGCAGGCGCAAAGGGATAGACAAACCGGCGGGCCGTATTTAAAACGATTCGGCAGAGCGTTGCGACAGCGATTCGTGAAACCAGTCTGGATTTGTGATTTTTCATGGCACTCTGCATCTTATTGTTGTGAAACCCACCGCCCACAGGGCGAGCTTCCCGATAAGGAAATCAAAGGTCGAGTCTCCCCGCAGCACGTTGCGAGGAATCTCCGATTGTTACGGAGACTGTTTATTGTATATTCTCGCTTCCACCTCTGCAAGCAGCGGGACATGCTCGCTTCTCAATTCATGAGCCGAAGGCGAATACTATATTCCTTTATTTAAGTGCGACCTTACCCCGCCTCCAAAGGCGGACCGTGCGGGTGCACTCCCGGCCATGACAGCGATTGAGCGCAGGGCTGGGATGATAGGGAAAAGAACGGGGCCTGTCAATGATAATTTAAGACGTCATCCATCCTGCTCCGGACCCTAGAATCGCTATAGGAGCTTACCCGCGATAAGATGCAGGGAGACTGCGACTGTTAACGAACAGTGTATTGTTTATGCGCTCGCTGTTCAGTTCGACTCGGCGCTAATGGTGACTTGACAATCCTAAAAAGTATATCTATTTTAAAACATCACTTAGTGCTGTTGGAAAGGGAGGAACGGCAGAATGAAAGATCAGGTACAAAAAGAAATCGATGCCATACGGCCCAATCTCCAGGCTGACGGAGGAGATGTAGAGCTTATAGATGTGAGTGAAGACGGAATCGTCACGGTAAAACTGCTGGGCGCCTGTCATGGGTGCCCCATGTCGCAGATGACACTGAAGATGGGGATCGAACGACGCCTCAAAAGCATCATACCCGAAGTGAAGGAAGTAGTTTCGATATAACGGAAGACTGACGATACCTTTACCACACCTATCTGGTCTGCCTTTCAGCGACGTAGTTCCGGAGGCAGTGATTCCAGCCACCCCATGTGAATGACACCCCAGAGTCCTGCAAGAATCGCCTCTGCAGCATCATCCTTCAGTGATGTCGGCTTCCTTATTCCGGACCAGAGAATGACTCGTCGCGCTATACGGTCTGCCTTTCGTTTCGCTTCAGCCCCGCTTCGCTGTTCCCGGGGATAGAGAAACTCTTTCCGCCAGAGTTCGGCATTGATCCTGACAACCGGGAGCGAACGTCTGATCGCCTCCCGTTCCCATATCTCTGCCAGATCGCCACCTCCCTCAAGGAGAAGTATTTCAAGATCGGGGATAACGCCGATGACAGCCGATACGCCGCGACGGAGCCGCTGGATTGTGCCAAAGTTTCTCGACCGGTGCCACTTCAGCCTTCCCTCCCGACCATAAAGGGCGAGGCCGGTCCTCACGCCGAGATCAACGGCGAGGAGTGATGCCATGATTCTCTTTTCCCTCTTTTCCATTTCTCCTGTCCATAGTACACCATGTTACCTCTTTCCTCGCCAAAAAAAGTGATTTCCCTGTTGCCAGGGACCAGGAAATCTGAGATGCTTGAGGTGACGGGAATCTCGTGTCATGGAGAACCACCGATGACCATACGGATTGTGACCTTCAATCTGCGATTCGAAAACGACAGCGACGGCCTCAACGGGTGGTCATACCGAAGAAGATCCGTAGCGCGCCTCATCAACGAACAGGCACCCTCCATACTGGGAACCCAGGAGGGAAAGCGCTCCCAGCTTTCCTATCTGCAGGAAAAACTCCCGGCCTATTCAATGCACACACCTGACCGCATAATGGATGACGTTTCACAGTGTCCCACCCTCTTCATTAAAAAGGACGATCTCGAAGTTTTAGAGGGAAAGGAGCTGTGGCTCTCGAAGACACCCGGCATCCATCTCAGCAAAGACTGGGACAGCGCCTTCCCGCGCATGATGAGCTATGCGAAGCTTCGCCACAAGAAAACAGGCACATATCTATGGGTGGTAGTCACCCATCTCGATCATATCGGACTCGAGGCCCGTTTCAATCAGGCAACGATCATAGCTGACTGGGCAAAAAAGCGTAAGGGACCGGTTATCCTCATGGGAGATTTCAACGATAATCCCGGATCACCGGTTCATGAGATATTGACCGCCCAAGACACGACGCTTCGCGATACCTGGCAGATCCTCAAACGGAAGGAGAATCAAGACAGTTTCACCAATCACGGCTTTGACGGGATTCCTCAAAAAACCCGTATGGACTGGATCCTGGTAAGTCCACATTTTCATGTGACCGGTGCGTCAATTATCCGGGACAATGTGGCGGGACGTTACCCCTCGGATCACTTTCCCTATTGTGTTGACCTGGAGTGGGAAAAAAGTTGAGCACGCCCTGCCATTGCTGCCATCTATGATCCTCTCCGAGCCGACGTGCAAGACCCCTGATTCAGTTCTTGCGAATAGAGACGATCCATGCGTGGGCCCCACCGATCGGATAATAGGCTTGGTATTTCGCTTTCCGAATGGAACGCACGTCCCAACCATTGTTAAAGGTGCGATAAATGTCATCTTTTGAGATCCGTCGCGGCCCCACAAACCCTCCCTGGGTATCACTGAAACAGAGCATGTAGTAAGATCCGCCCTTTCTCAAGACCGATGTCAGGGAGGCGGCGTACCGTTTCCTGTCACCATCGGAAAGGTTATGAAAGAGCCCTGCGTCGATGATCGTATCGAATTGTTGATTCAACTCATCCAACCGCAGGGCATCGTGGACGAGAAGCGGTATCTCCAGACCCGCCTTTTCGGCTTTCCTCGATGTGATATCGATTGCCCTCGGCACAAAATCGATCCCCATCACCTCGTACCCCTTTCGGGCGAGATAGATGATCGTATCCCCGGCACCGCAGCCAACATCGAGTACACGACCGGAAATTTTGCCCCTTTTTGCAAGGTTTTTTATCACGGGCTGCGGACGGCCAATGTCCCAGGGTGCCTTGAACCAGTAGACGATATTGAACAAGAATTTAAAGAAAAGGTATCGAGCCATAGTTTACGATAAAGGAATAACGGCAAATATGAATGCGCTCCATACAGAGTGAGAGATTATTACCGGTACTAAATTCCTGAGACGCCAGTACATAATGCCCCAGAAGGCACCGGCAACGGCAGCCGCCCCGATGAGCATGAAGTTGAACGACCAGAGGTGAACCCCTGCATACAGTGCGATGGTAACACAAAAACCCCCTAATCCCCCGAAACGCTTCATTAATCTATCCTGGATGTAGCCCCGCCAGTAGATCTCCTCGCTGGGACCGGTCACGAAGAAGAGCAGGAGAAAGACGATTCCCATGCGGGAGCCCTCGCCCTTGGCATAGACACCTCCTATCTGTTGCTCGGCAAAGGGAAATATGACCGACGATATTTCTTTCCCCGCCCAGAATATAAAATAGAGGATAACCGAGGAAGCAAGACCGATCAGAATGGATTTCAGATCGATATGCAACTGTTCTCTTCTTTCGGGCATGAGAAGAAGCGATAGGGCGGCAAGGAGCGACGCCGATATCGAAATCTTGACCCAGAATACTCCGATCGTGAGATAAAAAGTCACAAACCAGAGGAGATTTGCCAGGACAATCGTTCCTATCAGGAACAGCCATGTCGATCTGCCGCCTCTCATAGGAACCTCTCGAGGACAAGCGAGATAACAAGCAGTACACCGAAGGCGGTATCGATCTTGGCCGTCTGCGCGTCAGCATCATCGGGTGTATCATTGATCATCTGTCGCAGAAAATGAACCGGGAGCGGAAGCGATAGGAGGACGATCAGCGACCAGAGCGTCAGGGGGCCAAGGAGAGACATGATGACAACGGCCAGATAGGCACAAATAATAAGCGCCGCGTAGAGCCGCATCCCCTTCTGCCAGCCCAGCAAGATAGGTATTGTTGTTATGCCCCGCTTTTCATCGTCAGCCCTGTCACGAAGATTGTTGGCCAGAAGGACCAGCGCGACCAGGACACCGAAGGGAAGAGAAATCAAGAAGGCATCCCAGGAAAGAGTCTGTCGCTGAACAAAATATGCCCCCTCAACCATGAGCGGTCCCCACATCAGAAAGACAGAGAATTCTCCCAGTGCACTGTATTTGTATTTAAACGGGGGCGCCGTATAAAAGAGCCCCGCAAGAGCCCCGACAATACCGATTGCAAGAACAATCCATCCCCGTGTTACCGCAAGATAGATGCCGATAAGGGCCGCAAGAGAAAAGAGCAGATATGCCTCTGTCTTGACGAAACGGGGAGAGAGCGTTCCTTCAACCAGGGGATGGGGCCGATACTGTGCCGTCGATACCTCCTGCGAATCGATCCCGCTTGCTACATCGTAATAATCATTAATGAGATTTGCCGCGCCATGCATACAAATCGCCCCGAGCAGTGTCAGAAAGTAGAGGTCCCAGGAAAAGGACCCGTCTATCGCACCGAGGACGGCGCCGACACTCACCGATATGGCGGTCATTGTAAATGACCAGGGTCTGCTGGCTAAAAACAGGGTCTTATAGAAGGACATGTTGTTTCGATCCCCTCCAAGAAGATTTACAAAAAGATATGTCAGATGGAACTTTGTAACTGATTTGACATTTAAATTCAAGGTTGACTCATATGGCGGAATTGAATCGTCAGTAACAATCAAGCGCTATCACGTGAGACTGTAATGAATCATCACGAGTTTTTGAAAGTTACACTACGAAAGAGGTCGCAAGAAATTCTTCATCACTATGCAGTTCCTATTGACGGCCTACAAATATTTTATAATGCCGCGAGGCGCTCGATGGTTTGTTCGACCACTTTTTTTTCTTTGGTAAAATAGCGCTTCATGCGATCGATCAATTCTTCCTGCCTCTTTGTGTTACCAGCATAATAATCATGGTTCAATATCTCTTTTACCCAGGCTATATTCAATTCCACTTCTTCAGGAATCCTCTCTCCGTCGTGACGGACTGCATCAGCCGGACATGCATCATGGCAGACTCCACAGCGTATGCATTTTTCATCGTCTATCGATGCAACGCCTTCGTTCATTGCAATCGCATCAGCATGACATTCATCGATACATATTTCACAACCCGTGCACATCTCTTCATTCACCCAGGGCATCTTATTTCCTCCTTCACACCATCTGGCCTCATCAAAATAGAGTTTCGCTTTAAAAATCCTGATTCACCTTAAATGCAATCAAGGAGTCCTAAACGCGATGATTTTATACCACCCGTATCGAATTCTGATCAATAACTTTTCCTTAATAATGCCTGCAAGTCTTCAGAATTAATCAGTGGTAGAAATTAACCATTACCGACATAAATCTATAGGGCCACTTTTTAAATATCAAAGATAAATCAATATGAAAAAGACCTTCTCAATTTTCTAAACTGGAAAGAAGCATCATACTGTCAGGTTTCTTTACAACTTTAGAAATACACACTGATGCAGCAACTGTAGGGGCTTCCTCAGTTCTACCACTTTGTTGGTATAAAAAGTGTCAGGGTTCTTTACAAACTGGAAACGCAAAAAGCACCCATTTTGACTCAGCAGACAGTCAGTTCGCGGCACGCTAAGAAGATATTTTTTAAGTGTTTCTTTTACTTACGAATCAGCTTTAAATAATTTATCGAACATGGTTCACTTTGGCATGATTTTCGCTCAAAATACTTATAAACAAATTGCTTACGACATTTCATGATCACATTCACTTACTCTTTCCAACAATAACACGAAACATTCTTTTTCACTTTCCTTCCGCATTGCTATTTCTCACGAGCTGCCCAATTTTATTATTGCCGTTATTGATTAGTTGATTCGAGGGGCTTACTTACGATGAAGCGAAATCGTAAGCACATAATATAGCTCCAAACACACTATATTTGAAAGGAGGGTAATATGAGAAAGATATTCATTGTATTCAGTGTGATTTTATTCTTATGCTTCCTCACCTCATCCGTTCATGCCAATCTTCTGGTGAATGGTGATTTTGAGGATGCCACGGGAATAACATCAAATGCCGTGGTCTGGGATCTTAACTATTCAGCGACAGGTGCAGAGAAATTTTTAAATACTCGCTATGATGTTGGGATTGATGAGGGGCAATGGCTGGACTGGCGACAGTGGGCAAGGGTCGATGGTACTGATAATTTTGAACCAGACGCTCCAGCAGGTTACTCAAACGAATATTTTGCATATCACGCGATTCAATACAACATAAATAGCACTACTGGTGCTCCAGTAATATATGGCAACAATGACCTGTTGTTCCAAGGCGTCTATTTTCCCTCCAGCTTAAGCACCGGTACCTCTTGTCACTCTCTCTTTCGATTACATCTTGAACTTGAATTCAGGGCTTTGGGCTAATGCTACAGCATACGTACTCGGATTCAGCGATGGTGGATTCGGAGGATACTTAGAGAATAACGCTCCATTTAATGCAAGTTTTGACGGAATTGAGACAGCAGTAGCCTTGAACAGTTACACCCACACGCCCCTTAAAGAAACTCTTGGTGCAACGTCGCAGGGCACATGGGCACCAATATCATATACTTTCAGTACGGGCGAGAACTATGATGCATTGGTTGTAGCCTTCAATTTTGGAGGTAAAGACGGTATCTTAGAAGATCGTTACGGGACAATATTTGCGGGAATTGACAACGTAAGCTTGTCAGTCCCGGAACCTACGACACTTTTACTTCTCGGCGTCGGGCTCCTCGGTCTCGTCGGTCTGAGGCGTAGGGAATAGCAGAAAAACAGAAATTCTTGAAATAAACACGCTATGATAAAAATCCCCTGGTGCTGTTTTGCTAGGGGATTTTTTGTTGCGATTACAAAAAGAAATATACAATAAATCAACTCAGGCTGATTTTTTCGGTTACAGGAAGCTATACGTAACATATCCCGTTAATGCTATTGATATTAGGATGTTATGTAGTGTTTATTAATTCATAGTTTTTCTTCTTCGTCAAGGATTATGTTGGTTGCAAGCCATTCGTTGCATAATCACCTCCATTGCAGTGAAGTAATCTCTGGACTTTAAGGTTTGATACTCTACAATACCGTTGTGTCGTCTTTACCTTCGTATGTCCCAGAATATCCTGGATAGTAGACAGGTCGGCATCTGCGTTCAACATCTGAGTCGCCATGGTATGCCGCAGATGATGACAGGAGATTTTCATGTTCGTTGTGCGGGCATAATACTCCATATTCTTCGGATTACACAAGTGGGATCAAGGCAAAGATGAACATTGCCAATCATTAACGCAACCGATAAACAAACGTTGTGAGATACCGTAGGATCTTTTATTCCCCTCGACATCGTTCCCTTCTCGATAGCACATGGTCGTGAGGATTAGGAATGTATAGACAAAGATGTGAAAAAAAGTTAAGACTTCCGCCGGTCCGGACGGAAGAAGGCCGTGACTTTTTTTTGAGTCCGCCCTCATGTCGTGGGACGTCGCGGAACGGAAAGGTAAGGGTAAGCCAGGTGGATGTATTTTCGATGGCAAAGAAACAAAACTGGAATTTGTATCAATGACCGGCAACCCACTTGAAAGTCTTAAAAATATCTTCGGGTACGAGACCTATCGGCAACAGCAGCAGGAAATTATTGAGGGCCTGATCCAAGGCGAGGACGCCTTTGTCCTGATGCCTACGGGAGGCGGAAAATCTCTCTGTTACCAGATCCCCGCCCTTCATCGGCCCGGTGTCGGAATTGTTGTTTCCCCCCTTATTTCGCTGATGAAGGACCAGGTCGATGCGCTCCAGATCTGCGGAGTGAAGGCAGCTTTTTACAATTCCTCCCTGAAGAGCACCGAGGCCCGTCGGGTTCTGGCTATGCTCCATGCTGGGAAACTGGACCTCCTCTATATCGCTCCCGAACGATTGATCGGCGATGACTTCATCCAGCGCCTTAAGGATATCCCCATCTCCCTTTTCGCGATTGACGAGGCACACTGTATTTCTCAGTGGGGCCATGATTTCCGGCCCGAATACAGCCAGCTTGGCCGTCTGCGCAATGTATTTCCCGCAATACCGATGATTGCCCTGACGGCTACGGCAGAATCTCACACCCGCTTGGACATCCTTGATCGGCTCAAACTAAGGCAGGCCCGGTGTTATGTTTCGAGCTTTGACCGTCCCAATATCCGCTACACCGTTCTCGATAAGATCAAGCCTTTTTCGCAGCTCACGGACTTTCTGAAAAACCGCACGGGCAAGGCCGGTATTGTTTACTGTCTGAGCCGCAAACGCGTGGACAGCCTGGCCGCAAAGCTGAAGTCGGCTGGGTTCAATGCGGCTCCCTATCATGCAGGACTGTCGGCGAAAGAGAGACAGCGGGTGCAGGAAGAATTCCTGCGGGACGATGTCCTGATTATGGTGGCGACTGTGGCTTTCGGTATGGGGATCGATAAATCTAACATCCGGTTTGTTGTCCATTACGATCTCCCGAAAAACATCGAAAGCTACTACCAGGAAACGGGGCGCGCCGGTCGCGATGACATAGCGGCGGATGCCCTGCTTCTCTTCGGGTATGGCGATATTGCCATTGCGAGAAGCTTGATCGAAAATACGAATAATGAAGAGCGAAAGCGGATCGAGCTTCATAAACTCAATGCCATGGTTGCCTTCGCCGAGGCCTCAAGCTGCCGACGCCGGATCCTCCTTGGCTATTTTGATGAACGGATGGAAGAGGATTGTGGCAACTGCGATGTCTGCCTCCACCCGCCGGAAATGATCGATGCTACTGAAGATGCCCGGAAGGCGCTATCCTGTGTCTACCGAGTGGATCAGCGTTTCGGCATGGGCCATGTGATCGATGTGCTGCGTGGCTCCAAAAAGGAGCGGGTAATGCAACTTGGACACGACGACCTCTCAACTTACGGGATCGGTGCCGACAAGAGCCGGGAGTACTGGGGCGGACTTCTCCACCATCTCATCTACAGGGGTTTTCTCCAGCAGGATGTGGGCAATTATTCGGTACTCACTCTGACGGATGCGGCCCGGCCTGTCTTGAGGGGGGAGCAGACCCTGACCATGGCAGTGCCGCGTGTAAAACCGACCGGCACAAAAAAATCGACTTGCCGCAAGGACGTCGATACTGATTACAATGAGAAACTCTTCAAGAGACTTCGGAGTCTGCGAAAAACATTGGCCGATGCAGCCGGGGTACCACCGTTTGTCATCTTCAGCGATAAATCACTGGTCGGGATGGCCTCCGCACTGCCCACGGATGACGAGGCATTCCTGAATGTACATGGCGTTGGGACCCATAAGCTCGAACGCTACGGGGATAAATTTCTTGCCGAGATACGGAGGTATCTGCACGGCACGGAAGAACAGAATATTTAGAAAGAACCGTTATCATGAATATTGTAGCTGGGATAACAAACCAGCCATACCCATAAGAGGAGCAGACCTAATGATTGAGGATCGCTTAGTGGACATCGAGATAAAACTTGTCTATCAGGAGGAAACCATAAAGGAATTAAACGGCGTGGTCTGCGAGCAGCAAAAGCAGATCGATCATCTGGAGTCAATCTGTAAGGTATTTGAGAGCCAGATAAAGAATCTGTCGGAAGCTATCGGAGGGAAGCCCATCCTGAATGAAAAACCTCCTCACTATTAACAAGTCCCTCTGGCATCGCGTTCAAAGGCATAAATAGGGACAACAGCACCCAATTTTATTGGGAAATACGGAAATACCTCGCCTATTTCTCTTGGGATCCCTTCGTTAAAGATTACAAAAAGAACGCCTCTAAATTTTCTAAGGCATTCATTTTAGAGAATTCAGGAAGAACTTACTCGCTGCCGAATCAGAGAAATGGTCGCGTTTAATTGCCGGCGCAATAACAGTAGGGTATCCCGAATTTTATCGATTGTGGGATGGATGGAGCGAGACCGTTGAAGACGCCCATGTCAATTTGGGCGATATTCCACTCCTATCATGGGATGTATATTCTGAATTGCTGACCAGGTAAGATTGTGGTCATTTTTTCTGGGTTTATTTTCTCGCCCTTCGAATCCCTTATATATTGCAACGCTCCAGAATATGTGAGTCCATATCGTTCCATTAGTTGCTCCCGCACGATCCTGAAGAAATTGTCTCCTATCTTGACTACATAGACAAAATAAGGTTCTTTTAACCTGATTCGCTTTCTTGTTTCTGCAATTACCACGGGATCTCGTGTTGAGTATGCGTATTTCATTTCCAGCGCACGCGTCAGGTCAGAGACAATATTTCTGGTGAAGTGGACTGTCTCCTCAATAAACGGTAGTCCTCCCCACATCTTCACACTTCTCAGTCCTGAATTATATGCAGCAATACCTCGCCATACGTTCATTTCTACGGGGCCACCGAAGAAGTTCCTGCATTCCACTATTCCCTTGACAAGATGCTTCACGCCTACTGGAATGTGCAGTTCCGGAACAAATCTCGCATCCGTTTCCTTGCGCTGATTCACACTCATACGACTGATTTTTTTCACATACATTTCTCGCGCTGCCTGCAGACTCTGGTATGCCGCTGTTCTATCCGAGTCAAGCTCAACCAGTTCAGCTCGTGCAGTATTGATTTTATCGATATGATCCTCCGTGATCTTACCTGTTCCTGATTCCGCCAAGCTGTATAGCTCTTGCTGTTTAGCCGCCATATCTGATCTCAGCTTCTCGTATTCAGATATGGTGGAGTTCAACTTCCCAAGCTCAGGACTCTCGACTACATTCAGGCCATACTCGCGCGCCGTGGATTCCATCAATTGTTGTAAACCCACTGCACCGGCAAAAGAGACGGCATCCCATTCAAATCGAGATTCGTTCCAGATTTTTGCCACTTCCAATTCGACCAGGAACGGCACCTGCGAAAGGTAATTCAAGTTTGGATCTGCGCAGGCATCGACAATCAAAGAGAAATAGCGCTTCATATCTTTTGATGGAATCGTGTCGATAATATGCGGATGGTCCTCAATCTTTCTGCTTGGTTTATCAACAATCTTCGCGGCAGACTGAGCCCCCGCTGATGCCTGTAAAATTCCGAAGCCATCAAGTACACCCGCTCCGGCTACCGCCGCCATTCCAACGATAAATTGTCGTCTTTTTTTGTCCATATGTTTCCTTAAACATATTTGCTCCAATTTACAAGTGCTCATAGCATCTATTGATCATGCCCGAAGAATCTATCTCAGAAAGGTGGGCGTTCAGTGGATTGTAGTATCGAATCCCTCCTGAAACATAGCGAAAGTTCCTTTGGTCAAACAATGTTTTGGCATGAGAATTCCCACTTGCAAGCGTTCAACTTAAAAAAATAGCCCGTTGAACGCTTCAGGAAGGACTGCTCGGATTTAGAAAAATCGATTCCATTATTCGATGACTTTTTATGCCCTCCCGCCTGCAGATCCTTAAGATCGAATAAAGTCAAAATTCAACTATTACCGTTACAAATTGTTATTAATAGCACTACTGTCAGGATTCTTTACACTTTTGATTTTCTCAAAATATCTACGCTGGACGTGCAGTTATGCCTGTTGAATCGGTAAGCCGTTTTTTACTGTCGGGTTTCTTTACAACAATGATGTTCGAGATACGTTTACGAAGGTTGCCCATAATGACTTCTGAAACCTGAGGGCTGACAAAGATATCAATGTTTTCAATAAATTACATATTATTAGCCGCAAATATCTCTCCAAGTAATTAATATTGCACGATTATTGCATATTTTTAACGCGGATGTGAAAATGATTAAGAATAGCCGCTCTTTAACTGCACATCTTACGTACTGTAACTTTACGATGCACTATGATAACCGAGACGCAGGTGTATCCTCCGGTGTCGACAAATGAAAGGTGAAATACTATGCAACAGGGATACTCACAACGAAGAAAAAGAAAAGGTGTTCGGCTGATTCTGGGTTTTGTTGTCATGGCTTTTTTAATAGGAAGTGCAGGGGCTTTTCGGGCCGATGCCTCTCTCATTGCCCCCGATCCCGGTCTTCCACCCCTTGGTGGGGAATATACCACTCCTGATTCCGAATTTTTTGCCGAGTACAGTGGTCCTGATTTTGATGTTGTTCTAAGCTATGTCCGTCTCGGGAATTTTACCGGTGTGGTGCAAACCGAAGTTGGCAGTGACGAACATGAATCATTCGGAGCAACATTATCTGGCTTCGCGGAATTCCACATTGACAGCTCTGTAGAGTCAACTTTTTTCCAACTGACAGGACCCGTGGAGTTTATAATACTCAACAAAGCCGGTTATGAAACAGGGCTCTTCGATGCGAAGATTGTATCAATGGAATTTTCGGGGAATCTCCCTCTGCCTTCCGACGATATGGTTATTCTTATCCGTGAGAGCCCAACAACTATGTCTCTTGGTGCGATGGAGATTATAAGCCAAGGTGACGGAACGTTTCAAATCGAGAGTTTCTTCGATGTGGCGACTGAACTGTCGGTAGATGGCGGTCAATCGTGGATATGCTCTCGTCCCGAAACGAGGAGGATGGAATTACACCCCGCACCTGTCCCTGAGCCCGCCACCATGCTTCTCTTCGGTTTTGGCTTGATGGGGTTGCTAGGAGTAAGGAGAAAGTTCAAAAATTAGATTAAAGGGCGACGTGGCCGAGTGTTTAAGGCAATGGTTTGCAACACCATATTCCCTGGTTCAAATCCAGGCGTCGCCTCCATGAAAAGCAAAAGGCGGGGTCTCATGTAGGCCCTGCTTTTTGCTTGCTTGCTGATTGTACTTTTTTACCGTTTATCCGATTAAAGCTTTACCGACTACAGGAAGGGCTCAACAAACTGTATCTCCATCCCCAATAACGTTATCCTCTCTTTTTTGTCTGATGAATCAGAGGTCTACACGTTTGATGCTGCGTCATTTTTTATTCCCGATTCCTACGTTGGTAAGTGTGGACTTCCAAAAAAGGATTGACAACGCCATGCGCAGTCTGTAGATAGCCAATAGTTTTGCATAGGGGGGAATTATCTTATTCTATGGACTTCTTTTTCAATCCAAAGGGCATTGCTGTAATCGGCGCGACCGATAACCCGCTCAAGGGCGGTTATCATATCGTAAACAACATACTGGGTGGTTATACGGGGAAAGTGTACCCAGTAAACCCCAAATATGACTCCATCCTTGGGCTTCCATGCTATCCCGATATCGCATCCATACCGGATGATTTTGACCTCGCCATCTACTTTATCCCGGCCACCTTTCTCCCAGAGACAATCGAGCGGTGTGCGACAAAAAAGGTAAAGGGGATTATCATAGAATCAGCGGGCTTTGCCGAAGTCGGCGAGGAGGGGGCAGAACTTCAGGCAGAATGTCTCGGGCTTGCAACAAAACATCAGATCCGTCTCTGGGGACCGAACTGCATGGGTCTTCTCGACGGCCACACAAAAAACGTCTTTTCTTTCATGTATAGCGACGAGTGGAAAACGCTCATGACCCCGGGGAAAGCTTCCTTCGTCGTCCAGAGCGGCATGCTCTCGGCAGGTTTCCTTATGATGATTCTCGACCGGGGAGGGATGAACATCAGCAAGATGTGCTCCGTAGGAAACAAGTGCGATGTAAACGAAACGGAGCTTCTCGAGTATCTCGCCCGCGATCCGCACACCGATGTAATCGGCCTCTATCTCGAATCCCTCGTCGACCCACGTCGATTCATGGAGATCAGTCGTGCGACGGAAAAACCGATAATCGTTTTGAAGAGCGGCCGAAGCCCTTCCGGTGCGAAGGCGGCCATGAGTCATACCGCAAGTCTTGCAGGCAACGACGCTATTACGAATAATGCCCTGAAACAGGCGGGCGTCATTACCGTCCACGATTTTACCGAGATGACAGATTTTATGCGGGGATTTTCCATGACGAAGGGATGCAGAAACAGCGGCGGGACGGCGATCGTCTCCTTTTCGGGAGGCGGCGGGATCGTAACCGCCGATTTTCTTCACGACGCCGATCTTCCCTTGGCCCCTTTATCGGCAGAAACTCTCTCGGCCATAAAAGAGGTTTTCCCTCCCTGGATGGAACCGGCTAATCCCGTCGACGTATGGCCCGCAGTAGAGAGAAACGGAATCGAGACGGTTTACAACAGCGTGGTTGATGCAATCATGAATGACGACAAGGTCGATTCCCTTATCATACATCTCTTCTCGGGAAGTATGGACACCGGGATGCTGGAACCACTCGCAGGCATGAAGGATCGATTGGAAAAACCTGTTATCGCATGGCTTATCGGGACGGGGGACAACTTCCGCATAGCCAGAAAAGAAATAGAAGAGCTGGGCATCCCCGTCTTTGAGGAGATGGGAAGGGGTGTAAGTTTTCTCGCCGCGGCAAAAAAACACTACCTCGGAAAGAGTTGGTCAGATCGGAACATCCCGTAGAAGCGGCACCCGCGCCATACAACTGCAGGCAAACCTGCACCCTCATTTTTAAATTGTAAATCACGCGAGATTGCTTCGTCTCGATTGTATCGGGACTCCAATGACAAAAACCCGTCACTCGATAAATCGATCAGCGATACTTTCGTATACCATCGAACCTCCAGTGCACTATAAAAAAGGCGGGAAGAAAATCTCCCCGCCTTGAAAAATCTTCGGTCGATTCTTGATTACACGGCAAATGCCTCATCAGGAATTCTCACCGCACTGATTTCGTCCTTCGTCAGATTCTCCAGCTTCGCGGGGACAAGGCCGGTAACGCGGTTTACGAAGAACTTGGCACCCTCGATCTTGCCGGTGTAGAAAGCCTTTTCCTGGTCCACGTCGGTGTCTGCCAGTTTTTCCGTCGCCACCCGTGCCATCCAAAGGTGAAGCCATCCCAAGAGAGCATCGCCGAAACAGTTCAGATAATCACATGCTCCGATAAGGGGCACAAAGGGGTTGGTCTTGATGAGCTTGCTGAATTCCATGGCCGTCATGGCGCAGGCGTTCAGCGCATTCTCTACGATAACCGCCTCGTCTTTGAAGCCTTCAACCTCTTTCGCCTTGGCGACTTCCGCCTGGGCCTCTCCGAGGAGGTTCATGAAATAGAGCCCCTTCTTCATGCCAAGCTTCCTGCCCAGGAGATCAAGGGCCTGGATACCGTTTGTTCCCTCATAGATGCAGTTGATCTTCTGATCCCTCATCATCTGCTCCACGGGATATTCCCTGCAGAAACCATAGCCACCGTAAGTCTGAACCGCCGTATCGCAGACCATCATACCCCAGTCGGTACAGTAGGATTTGACGATGGGGGTGAGCATCTCGATCATACCCTGCCACTTTTCTACTTCTTCATCCGTTGTAACCACCCGTTTCTTGTCCATGACATAATAGCAGTAGTATGCAAGCAGCCGCATGCCTTCGACGTAGGATTTCATCTTGATGAGCATCCGTCTCACATCGGGGTGCTGAATGATCGGCACCGCAGGTGCGTTGGGATCTTTCATGTTCATCACGTTGGCACCCTGCACCCTCTCCTTGGCATAACTGAGGGCATGGAGGTAGGCGGCGGAGGCAAGTGAAACTCCCATCATTCCGACACCCTGGCGCTCCTCGTTCATCATGTGAAACATGATCTTCATGCCTTCACGCTCTTCTCCCATGAGGTAGCCGATACAATTTCCGGTATCACCAAAATTAAGCGTACAGGTTGCGTTTCCGTGAATACCCATCTTGCTCTCGATATTACCGGTCACGACATCATTGAATTCACCGAGGGATCCATCGGTGTTGATCCGGTACTTGGGTACCAGAAAGATTGAAATCCCCTTCGTCCCGGCAGGATCTCCCTCGATACGGGCCAGAACGGGATGGATGATATTTTCCGTCAGGTCATGATCACCGGCGGAGATGAAGGACTTCGTCCCGGAAATCGAATAGGTCCCATCGGGGTTTCGCTTTGCCGTGGTCTTGAGCGCCCCCACATCGGAGCCAGCACCGGGCTCAGTAAGGCACATCGTGCCCGCCCATACACCGGAAAACATTTTCTCAAGGATTATGTCTCTCAGTTCATGCTGGAAGAAATCCTCCACGAGCCGCGCCGCACCGTGGGTAAGTCCGGGATACATAAGAAATGCCTGGTTTCCAGCGAGAAACATATTGGAGCAGGCAGCGGCCACAACGGCGGGAAACTGCTGTCCGCCTACCTCATAACTGTCTGCAACGGACATCCAACCACCTTCGGTATAAACCTGATAGAGGCGATGGTAAGCTTCCGGAACGGAGACCTTGCCGTCGGCGAATTCAGCCTCGACGGGTTGTCGGTGTACCTCGTCGGGATAGGTCGGTGCCAGGTCATTCTCGGTATACTTGACTGCCTCAGAGAGAACCATGTTTACCATTTCGGCATCATGATCTTCAAAGAGGCCTTTCCCCAGAAGCTCCTCTCCAATGTTTAAGACTTCATGGAGAAGAAATTTAATATCCCTTTCGTCTAACCATTGACTAGCCATAATCCCTCCTTTATTTAATTGTAGTTAATTTGCCATTCCCCGGGTGAGCTTCGCCCTTATAGTCTTTTATTGACATTGTGTCAACAAAACTTTCCCCTAGCCTTTTCGTAGCGGTAGGGTAAGGGGACACTCACAGGTTATGCTGTTATTGTGAATGATTCACTTGAAATGGATGTATCGAAAAGGTACAAGACAATAAATCGAAGAAATGGAGAAGAGCGCCTTGAAACTCATACTGGTTCGACATGGCGAAACCCTTTGGAACCGCGAAAAACGGATACAGGGAATAAGCGACATAGAATTGAGCGAGCGGGGAATACAGCAGGTTGAGAATCTTGCCAAATCCCTGCAAGATGAGAAAATTGATGCAATGCTCGCGAGCCCGCTTAAACGAGCATACCAGACTGCATCCATCATTAATCAGTTTCATAATCTCGCTATCGAATCGGTGCCCGATTTACAGGAACTTGATCAGGGTGATCTGGAAGGCATCAGGTTCAGCGAACTTATGGAAGAACACCCCCTTCTTCTTGAGAAATGGCTCAAAGACCCCACCTCCGTTGCTATACCAAACGGAGAGACTCTTTCCGACCTTCAGGAACGGGCATGGTCTGTTATAGAAGGGGTCATGAAAAGCGGCAAAAACACCCTTGTTGCTTCTCACGGGTTGACCATCATGACGATACTCTGCAAATTTCAGAATCGCAGCCTCTCGCAGTTCAGGGAGGTTCATGTGGATACGGCGTCGAAAACCGTGGTCTCCATCAAATGCAAAAGAGGAACGATAGACTGTCTCAACTGCACCGACCATCTGCTCTAACCAATGGTGAAAAAGAGGAGGGATGGCGGGCGAAGCTACTTTCGCTGTAACGAACTATCATAATTGACACACAGATGATAATTATATATTATCAATATCGATTCCACTATTCTCTTTCGATCGAGAAGCCACAAAAAACGGGGGAACTGAAGATGCAGAAGAAGGGTAAGGGATTTCTCGAGATAACCGTCTACATTATTGTAATTTTGATTGTTGGTCTGACGCTGACTGCGACCATCGGGTGTGGTCACAACAAGCATACAATCCTGAAGCCCGATAAGTCAGGAAAGGCCTATTCCAACAGTATCGGCATGAAATTCGTTCTCATACGAAAGGGAACCTTTTCGATGGGGAGTCTCTTCCGTGAAAAGGGCCGAAACGCCGATGAAAAACATCACCGTGTCACGATCGAAGACTCCTTCTACCTGCAGACAACCGAGGTAACCCAGGGACAGTGGAAAAAAGTGATGGGGGATGAAAATAATCCCTCCTATTTCAAGGACTGCGACGACTGCCCCGTGGAAGAGGTCTCTTGGAACGACGCCCAGGCATTCATAGCGAAGCTCAATAAGATGGAAAAAACGAAAAAGTACCGTCTCCCCAAAGAGGCGGAGTGGGAATACGCCTGCAGGGCAGGGACAAAAAAAGCATATCAGACCGGTGACTGCCTGACCCCCGAGGAGGCAAATTTTAACGGCAACTACCCCCTTGAGGGTTGTCCAGCAGGAGAATTCAGAGGAATTACCATCACGGCGGGAAACTTCGCACCCAACCCCAGGGGACTGTACGATATGCACGGAAACGTATGGGAATGGTGCCAGGATTGGCTGGGAGAGTATCCTTCAAGCCACGTTACCGACCCGAAAGGTCCCAAGCACGGAAGCCAGAAGGTCATCCGGGGAGGCGCCTGGAACAGCCTTGGACGAGATCTTCGTTCCGCCTGCCGCTTCGGCAGTGCCCCCGAGAGCGCAACGAACTACATAGGATTCCGCATCGCCATGACCCGCTAAAAGAGCGGGGCCGGGAGAGAATCCCGGCCCCATTTTTTCAGTAGACAAAGTCGAGAATCCCCAGACCGATGACATTTCCCGCAATGGCAACGGCATAGATGATGCCCACCATGGTAACCTTTGCCCTGATCGTTTTCAGACTCATGACGATAATGGCAGCTACAAAGAAGTGGAAGTAGCCGAAGAGGAAGATAAGCCAGACACCGGCAAAGGAACGGTACCACCAGGGATATTCCCAGACAAGGTGACCGCCAAAGTTCAGGGCACACTCAACAAAGACACAGAACAGGGCATAGCCAATCGCCCAGAACCACCAGTTCGGTAGTCCCAGGATCTTGATGCGTTTATCCTCAAAGACCGTATTAAAAAAGATGATTCCAACGATGGCGAACATGAACATAATCTCTATGTTCCATCCAACCATTGTCCTGAGGGCGGTATCGCCGGGGGTCGTCCAGAAGGCGGCACGCTGGGTCAGATGAAAGACCCATCCGTTCCAGGTCTCGTTGATGAAATCCATCCCAAAAATTGTCACCCCGGCAAAGATGCCATTCCAGTTTCCCGATGACCAGGCCTTTTTCATCTCGTTGGTGTAGATGTAAAAGACAAAGGCGAGCATCGGTATTACATACCACTTAAGCATGGAAAGATCCCTTAATCCCTCAAGTGCAAGCCGCGATGCTTCTGTCATAACGAACCCTCCTCTGTTGTGATAGCAAATGATTGAACCATGATACGGCGACTCCGGAAATGAGATGACCGGAACCGCATATAAGAAGTGCTAAAAAAGTGAATGGTACAGGCCGCTCCATCGAGAACCGGCGCCGCAACCCAGTGTTCTGGGGAGAAAGTATAGGGAAATGACCGTCCCCTGTCAACGGGAAAACGGACCGCTACGAAGGCTTGCCACATCACCTCAAATAGGGTATGCATTTTTTATGAAGGAAAATCTTGGCTATCCCATGGTCACACGGGAAGAAATAGAAAGGGCATACGAAACCATCCACGAACACATTGTGGATACTCCGATTATAATCTCGGCCACATTATCTGATCTCTGCGGCTGTACAACGCTCTTTAAACTGGAAAACCTTCAGGTAACGGGGGCCTTCAAGGAGCGGGGTGCCCTTAACAAGCTGATGAACCTTACCGATGCGGAAAAAACCCGGGGGGTTGTAGCCGCCAGTGCGGGGAACCACGCCCAGGGAGTCGCCTGTCACGCAAAGAGACTCGGTATCCCCGCCACCATCGTAATGCCCCGCGGAACACCCCTCGTCAAGATCACCTCCACACAGCACTGGGATGCACAGGTCATCCTTGAGGGTGACTCCTATGACGATTCATACGCCTTCGCGCAGAAACTGGCGACAGAAGAGGGCGCCACCTACATCCACGCCTTCGCCGATCCTCTTGTCATCGCTGGTCAGGGAACGATCGGTATCGAAATCCTGCGACACCCTCTATGCGGTGATTTAGACGCAATCGTCGTTCCGATAGGGGGAGGTGGTCTTATTTCGGGTGTTGCCGCCTACGTCAAGACCCTCCGGCCCGACGTGAGAATCATCGGCGTGGAGACGGAAAGCTGTCCCGCCATGAAAGAAACCCTCGACTGCGGTCGTGCCCTCTCCCTTTCTCCCTCGGAGCCGGCGTGCCTTGCCGACGGCATCATGGTGAGAAAGGTCGGTGACATCAATGTGGAGATGGTGAGACGCTACGTCGACGATATCGTTACCGTCAATGACGACGAGATTGCCAATGCCATTCTCCTGCTTCTGGAAATAGAAAAGAATGTCGTCGAGGGCGCCGGGGCGGTACCGCTGGCCGCCCTTCTCAATAGAAAGATCTCCGGCCTTTCCGCGAAGAAGGTCCTCTCAATACTGTCGGGGGGAAATATCGACGTAACGCTCCTTTCTCGAATCATCACGAGGGGTCTCGCCTTTGACGGGAGGCTCGTTCAGTTTCAGATTCAGCTCCGGGATGTGCCCGGGGCACTTGAATCGGTGCTTCATCTCTTTCACGAAGCGAATGCCAACATCCTCGAGATCGTCCACCATCACTACACGGCAGGGGCACCGATCGGCCGGATCAACGTGACCATCACCCTCGAGACCAAGAGCTTCGGCCATATCGGCGAAATCCAGAGAAATCTTGATGAAAGTGGCTACCTTTCCTACCGAAACGCCCCGATGGCCGACGTTGCCACCCCTTTAGAATAATCCCAGAAAACAGTGAAGGGGGTTACATGATCTCAGAGACCAGTCCATGGATATGCCGTGCCACAGGTATGCAGGAGGTCAGCCCAGGTGACTCGATACCGATACAGTTAATCAGCCCGGGGTATCCGATTCCGCGCTCCTCTCTGATGATGAAATCTCGCGAAGGTTCGTTCGGACCCTGAAGCTTGGGCCGGATACCCGACGTATCGGGGTGCAGAGAGTCTTCTTTTACGCCGGGGAGATAGGTCCTGACAGAGCGGTAAAAGGGTTCTCTTTTCTCTTCCCCCACGGCATATCCCAGGTCATTCACATACTCAGTATCGGGGCCAAACCGTACCCGCCCTCCGAGATCCAGCGTTGCATGAATTCCCAAACCTTCGTTATCTCCCTGAGGAACCGGGTAGACGAGATGACAGAGCCTTGGGGCGGGTGATGCGGAAAAATAATCCCCCTTGCAATATCTCAAACGGTAGTCCTTTTCGTCCACATCAATGCCGAGAAGGGCACAGACGCGATCGGCATGAAGACCGGCACAGTTTATCACAACCCCTGTCCGAAACCGATACTCGCCACCGTTAATTTTGATCTCGTAACCGTTTCCCTCGAAACGTGCGTCCGTCACCTTTGAACGAAAGGCAATCACCGCACCGTGCTCTCCCGCTCCGACATAAAAGGATCGCAAAAGGCTGTGGGAGTCAATGATTCCGGTTGAGGGAGAAAACAGTGCTGCCCGTACACTGATTTCAGGTTCTTTCCCCTTGACCTCTTTCCCCGAGAGAAGGGAAAGATCGGTGACACCGTTTGTCTCAGCCTGTTCCCTCAAACACACCAATGTTTCCTCTTCCTGCTCCGTCACGGCAACAATGAGCTTCCCGATCTTTCGGTGGGGGATATCCCTTTGTTCAGAGATCTCATAGAGGAGGTCGTTTCCCTCCCTGCAGAATCGGGCTTTCAGAAAACCGGGCGGGTAGTAGATACCCGCGTGTATCACACCGCTATGGCGGCTGCTCGTCTCCTGACCGAAGGTATGCTCCTTCTCGAGGAGAAGGACGTTCCCGTAGTAACGGGACAGTTCCTCGGCAACGGCAAGGCCGATCACACCGGCACCAATTATAGTAATGTTAAATTTGTCCACTCATAGTCTCTCTTTGGCTTATTGCGGCGCGATTGTCCCACCCGCACCGTATGATCATCTCTCCTAATGCTAATCCTCCGGGACAACGACCGCCCAGGCGTCAAAGAGTGAATTGTAGCGAAGGATAAACTCCTCATCGCCGTCGGTCAGGATCTTGAAATAGTGAAGCGAGGGGTCTTGTGCGCTCCGTCCCCCCTCGTACCACCGATCAAGGATTTCCACCACCTGTCGCCTTGTACCACCCCAGGTAAAGGCCAGTGGACGCTCATTGACCCTGTAACCACTGTAACACTCGACTCGGATGGTATCAAAAATCATCGTTTCACCGTCGGTATAATCTCATGAAGGATCGAATCTCTGTTTCCTCCGGTTATCCGGAAGAGGTTCACATCCGTCCGTTCCTTTGCCGTTGCGATCATGCCACGACCTCTCAGTGCAATCGTCGCGATGACCGGTGTTTCCGAATCAAGGGCCTGCTGCACGATCTCCCTGAATCGGGAGGAAAAACATTCCATCTTCCCGATCTCATCGATGATAATGAGGTCCGTCTCAACGCGGAAAAAGGGTATGGAATCGAGAAAATCTTCAAAGCCCGCCACATCGATACCATATTTCCCGACACGACAGGCGCTCTCGATCCTGACATGGGACAGGAGAGCTCTCCGACCGTCGAAATCGACGAGTTCGAACCCCTTTCTGACTCTTCCTTCCCTGATTTCGGCGGTATAAAAACCGGCGGGATGACACTCATCTAAGGCAGAACAGGCCTTTGCAAGAAGGGTGGTTTTCCCGACGCCCGGAACACCGGTGATAAGAATGTTGTCGGGCATAGTTCAACGATTCCTAACGGCTGCCGCCCTCTATTCCCATCGCCCTTCTCACTCTCACCTTGGCGTCAATCAGCTCTCTATGGGGAAGATGGAGAAGATCTGCCAGTTTGTGAACCAGGAAATCCTCATGCTTGTCGAGCCTTCCATCGGTGTAGGCGATCCGCCAGACCATCTCGATAATTTCCGCCTTCTCTGCGGGGGTATAGTTCTGGTTTATCAAACTGGTAAACTGCCAGAGATCGAGACTTCCCTTCAGTTCGCTCTCGGCTGCGGTGATGAGGGCCTCCGCCTCGTCATCGGATACATTGTAATCCTTCTTCAGTACCGCCACAATGCTGTCCCGCTCCGATTCGCTGAATTCGCCATCGATCTGCGACATTTCAATCAGCAGTGCCAGCGTGGCGATACGGATATCGTGAACGGACGTTTCTGTTTCGCGCCCTTTTCCGCTTTCACTCTTCCCGAAAAATTTCCTTACCATATCGATCATGGCTGAATGTTTTCCTTTCTAATCATCCGTCAGAATCATCGACGCATAGGTTACTGCACTTTCGGTCGCTTCCTCGTCGTAGGTCTCATGAGAGAGGATCTCCGCCTGCGCTCCCTTGAGGAGCGTCGAAAAAACAAGCATAGCGGGGAGCCCGCAGACGTTGAATCGATTCTTCGTCTCCAGTGCGTTTTCAAAAATCTTCTCCGGCTTTCCCTCGCAAAGAGAGGAGAGAATTTTCTCGTCGTTTTCCAAAGCATCCGGAAGGAGCACATGAGCCGGCACAGGGTCATCAAACTTAAGCCCCACATGGGAGAAGTCCACCCCTGAGACAAGGAGGACACCTCCCCTGCACCCCTTTATCATACTTTCAAGGACACCTATCATACCTGTAAATCGTTCATCGTCAAATATATTGCTCCCCTCCACGATACATTCATGTATGCTTCCGCAGAGGATCGGAACGATCGGAAGGCCATCCCCAAGGAAATAGGAGAGGAACAGTGTCTGGAATTCAATTGAATGCTCCATCTTATGGCCGAAATCGTTTGTCGCAAAGGTCCCCGGGGGGGCGTGTTTCTTGAGTTCGGAGATAAGATCACGCGCCGCCTTGAGCGTGCCGAAGGGGGTAACATAGTTTTTCTCAGTCACAGAATATAATCCGTCCTGCCACTGGTGATTGATCCCTAATATGACGGCAGCATCATAGGTTCGATCTTTCAGATGACGGTAGAGGTCCACATAGGCTGCCGTGGCGATTTTGATATCGATATGAGGTGCAAGGATGCCTGCGATCGACCTGTCCCTATAGTCCGGTCCGCTTCTTGAAAGCTCATCTTCGATATCCTTGATAAAGCGGCTCAGCCGCACAGGGTCGGCATCATAGGAGTTCCCCGCGTGGGAGGGAAAGCGGTTTTCCTTTCGTTCGAATTCTTCATAGAGGAACCGCACCCGCTCACGGAATTTGTCGCTCTCCAGAAGGAAATACTGGTCCAGTCTCTCGATAAATTCCTCAATCTCCGATATCGAAACAAACCCACCCCCCCGGTTTCGCATGATCTCTACCTGTAAGTCTCGGAGATCATTGGTACCATCGAGCATCTGCAACAGGGGAAGCATGGACCGAGCCAGGGTAAGCGCTTTCTCGGTCATCTGCAGTGGATCAATAAAGGCCAGGACTTCGCGGCCCTCCACCGTGGTGGTTATCAACTGGAGATCGCTTCTCAGTCGAGGATTTTTCATCATCTTCACTCCGAGGGGCATCCTAATACATACCGTCTGAACTTTCGATAAAAAAATGCACTCCCGCTAACGGAATCAGCCTGTAAAGAAGGGAAAACTACTTACAGAGTCGAACAAAATGAGGCTGTATATCTACATCATAACGATACAATTATGGTAGGAAATGAGCGTTTGTGAGGTATTTTTTCAAGTCGATAACTCTTTTATAGGATGAATGGTAGAACGTTATAATCGGTAATCGATAAGCAGGCATACCATCCCCAAGCCAAGAGAAATTGTCTTACGAACCTATTGTTGAGAAGGTAGAATTGGAACAGTGTAACGAATGGGGAGGGGGGTGCCGGAATGCACCCCCCTTTGGTTCATCGATTCAATTAGAAACTCCAGCCTATGCCGGCATTCGTTGTGGTCGTATTATCGCAGTATCCCACACCAGCTGTGATAGAAAGGCTCTTTCCAACGAGCATTCTGCCACCAAAAGCCATCGCGCTCTGGCCTCTGAAATTACCATATCCGAGACCGAGCGAAACTTTTTTGCCCGGAGCAGGAACCGGAATGGCCGCCAGCGCTGCAACAGATGCTACACCCGAATCAACTCTATCCTCAAGCTTCCAGTATTGCCTCATATTGACGGCATCGTAATCATCAGATCCGTCAGCTATTCCCGTCACCTTCGCGGGTCCTGAAGTGTCATCATTCTGGAATGTCGCTCCGGTGTCATCGAGGGTAAGTGATGTTGAAGCGCTTCCACCGGTCAGCGTCGTTGTATGGCTCGTCTGATCAACGGTCAAGCCATGACCATCTTGGGTTAGTACCGTTGCCTGAGTATCTGTGGCGGTCACGGCCGAGCCGTTATCTACGCCCATGCTCGCACTGTCAGCAACGAGGGTTACACCGGCATTACTGCCGGTCATTGAACTTTCTGTTGTCCCGGTAATCGTATTCGTTGCACCGGTCATCGTGTTGGTCGACGTCCCAGCGTTACCGATCGTATTCACCGAAGCAGCCGTCGTAACACCGATATTGGTGGCAGACGCCTCAATGTTGTTTACGCCTGTGGTGGCATTCGCCGTCAGGTTGTTTTCCCCATTTAACCCCAGGGCTGAAATCGTATTCGATTGATCGTCAGCATCGGCAGATATGGTATTGCTGCCAGCCGTCGCCGTTATCACGTTGTTCCCGGTGTTCGCCGTCACGGTGTTGCCGGTTTCACCCGTGATCTGATTTTGACCGGCACTTGCCGTCATCACGTTATCACCGGTCGTTGCCGTAATTGTGTTACCGGTGCCCCCGATCAACTGATTCTGCTGGGCTGCCGTCAGGACATTATCGGTACCGGCAGTCAGAGTATTTGTCGTGTCAGCCTCAATGACATTCGCCCCGCCGGAAGCGGTTGCCAGCATCGAATTTGACCCGTTGCTGCTACCGCCAATAATCACGGAGGTTACCGTTCCGTCGTTGGTGGCGTTGAGTACGGTAATCTCGGACGTCGATGCTGTACCGACACCCAGAGTAGCGTAATCGTCTGCCAGCGTCAGTGTTGAAGAGTTCGTCCCGCCGGAAACAACGGTGCTCGTCTGGTCAATCGTAATACCGTGTGAATTCCCACTGGTATCGTTCGTCACGACCAGGCTTGCCGCGGTATCAGTCATCGAGAGGCTTGAAAGGGCATTGCTGCTCGATGGATCATTTGCCACCAGACTTACAGACCCATCGCTCACAGACACGGTGCTATTGCCATCGGCGCTCACAAAACGGGAGCTCGAAGCATCAACGATCATCTGATTCGCCGTGCCGGTAGAGGTAACGATCGTCACACCGGTAATCGTATTCGTTGCACCGGTCATCGTGTTGGTCGACGTCCCAGCGTTACCGATCGTATTCACCGAAGCAGCCGTCGTAACACCGATATTGGTGGCAGACGCCTCAATGTTGTTTACGCCTGTGGTGGCATTCGCCGTCAGGTTGTTTTCCCCATTTAACCCCAGGGCTGAAATCGTATTCGATTGATCGTCAGCATCGGCAGATATGGTATTGCTGCCAGCCGTCGCCGTTATCACGTTGTTCCCGGTGTTCGCCGTCACGGTGTTGCCGGTTTCACCCGTGATCTGATTTTGACCGGCACTTGCCGTCATCACGTTATCACCGGTCGTTGCCGTAATTGTGTTACCGGTGCCCCCGATCAACTGATTCTGCTGGGCTGCCGTCAGGACATTATCGGTACCGGCAGTCAGAGTATTTGTCGTGTCAGCCTCAATGACATTCGCCCCGCCGGAAGCGGTTGCCAGCATCGAATTTGACCCGTTGCTGCTACCGCCAATAATCACGGAGGTTACCGTTCCGTCGTTGGTGGCGTTGAGTACGGTAATCTCGGACGTCGATGCTGTACCGACACCCAGAGTAGCGTAATCGTCTGCCAGCGTCAGTGTTGAAGAGTTCGTCCCGCCGGAGAGAGTTGTCGTATCGGTCGCGTCATTAACCGTCAACCCATGGCCACTGGCATCCAAAACCGTAACCTGCGTAGCCGTAGCTGTAACCGAAGCGCCGCTGGTAACACCGAGTGTGCTACTCGTCGTTCCCATGATTGTATTTGTCATACCGGCAATGGTATTTGCAGATAAACCTGCAATACCAATCGTATTTGCTGTTCCCAAAGCCGTAAGATTTCCGGTAACACCCATTGCTCCGTTGACGGTAGCATCATTCGTAACACTGACCGAATCAAGAGTGGCCAGGCCAGATGTGGTCAAGGTGGTGACTCCTGATAGAGCACCCGCTTCGGTAATGCCTCCACCGTTGTTGTCGATACCATTTAAAGAGGATGCACCGGTAACACCGAGAGTGCCGCCGACGGTAGCATTGTTGGTAACACTGGCCGAATCAAGCGTGGCTAGGCCGGATGTATTCACGGTCGACAGGGTTGCTCCACCGGTGACGTCGAGGGTACCACCGACTATCGCATTGTTGGCAACACCCAGAGAACCACCTACTGCGGCATTGTTGGTGACATCGACCGAATTAAGTGTAGCAAGACCGGATGTGGTCACGGTAGACAGAGTCGTTGCACCGGTAACACTTAAAGTGTTGTTGAGTGATGTTGGACCGGCAACACCCAAGGAGCTGCTGAGCGCTGTTGCACCGGTAACGCCTAAGGTACTGCCAAGTAACGTTGAACCGGTAACATTTAAGGCACCACCTGTACTTAAAGCGCCACCAGTAATCGTACCGCTGGCATTGATGGTCGTGGCTCCTGATATAGCACCCGTTTCGGTAATACCGCCACCGTTGTTGTCGATACCTCCGGTAATCGATGCGCCACCTGATAGGGTAGATAGACCTGCCACACCGAGAGTGCCACCAGTTGAAAGATTACCACCTGTAATCGTGCTGCTGGCATTGACAGTTGTGGCGCCTGATATGACACCTGCTTCAGAGATGCCTGAATAATTATTGTCAATACCGTTTATATTGGAAATCCCATCCAAATAAGACATGCCGTCCACGTCCAATATACCGCTTACATTAACCCTAGTGCTACTAAGATCTAATGCATCTGCATCTCCAACAATAAAGTTTACATCAGCACCAGAACCATCATCATAAACTATAAATTGACCATCTGAACCATCATCGTAATTTACCTTTATGGTAACATCATCATCGGCAGCTAGTGTGCCATTGTCGTACCTATTTGTATCGTGAGATGCATCAAACCCAGAAATAAAAGAATCGGCTGCTAAAGCATTTGAAGGTGTGAGCATTAAAACACCCGCAAACACTGTTATTGAAAATACCAAAACCTTTAGAAATATTTTTTTGTCTGCCATTTTTCTCTCCTTCCTCCTGAATGTTATCTTACAATTTCCTTCTTAATAACCAAGCACCCTTTTCCCGCGGGCATTAAAAACACCTTGACCGCCCCGCCATCGAGCACAACGATATTCTTCTTAAGCACACTTCTGTGTTTCAGGTGTTTGAAGACTGTCTTCTCCAACTCCTCAGGCGTTTTATCCAAATATTGAACCGTATCGTACACGGCGTCGTTGTTCGGAAAGAAACTGGCAGTTGCATAGATCGTGGAATTATCGGGCGGCAAGATTTCGAATGACGTTGAAAAGATGTGCTGGTCAGGCTGATTTTTCGCCGGTGAGATGAGTACGCCGCTCTTGGCGTTTGCAGTAAGAAAGGTGGTAACCTGATTAATTCGTTTCAAGTTGGAGAAAATCCCCAGTTTTACAGCCGCCTGTGTTACAGGATTTACCGAAGGATTGGCCGGTTGTGCCATTGCAGGAGTAGAGCCGGCGTTTTCTGTAGTTTTGTTATTCTGTCCGGAATCCTGAGAGGAAACCGAAGGTATGCAAATACCGGTAAAGATCAGAATGATTATAATGAAAAAACAAGACTTCCAAGAACAAACTACACCGCACCCACTTCTACCCATCCGGAACTGCCTTCCCTTTCACAGTTGTCGCGCAATCGAATCAACGTATCGTTATTTTTACGGTTGCCAAAAGCTATGCTATGTTGTTGCGCTTTGTCAAGCTATATCTATGATATCGCTTGAAGAAAATACGAATGCGAACCACGATATAGTGTATCCACGATATCAAATATAAAGCGATACCCGTCAAAACTTGGCCCAACTCGACAAAGCCATAAACAGGCAAGACATTGATAACATTGAGAAATAGAATACCAATCATGGAAGTATTCATCGTGGATCTATGAAATTATGTAAATTACGTTGACAGGTCTCGGTTTTTCACTTACTGCTGTTGAAAATTTCACGTGGCAATGGCAGCTTTTTGTTCACAATCTATTCCTAAATTTACAGGCAGCGTTAATGATACTTCGGTATGGCTACGACCAATATGGGTTTATTCGCTATTGGCATACGACAATTTAATGAGAATACGGACCAATACTCCGTTTATTGATGTGACACATTTGCGACAAACACGATTGCAAAGAAGGAAGGCAGACAGAATAGACAGAAGTGGATGAAATTTACTTTATACATAAACTTGATAATTCACGAAAAATAAGACCTTAATCAAGGGGTAAAGGTGTCTCAAAATTCTATTTTTTAAGCATTCCGTCGGTAGGGATAAAATCGCAGCCGGTGCGGTGGAGTTGGGCAGCCGCATCCACAGCCTGAAAATGATGTTGGAGGCCGGGCCTCAATATCGATCAGTTGGTAATCTTATAGACCGGTGGCAACCATATGCCCCCCTCCCCTCCGGGAGGGGGGCATTTTTCTCAACGATCAATTCTCTATCGATAAGAAACTGTCACGTCGTCATAGTCTCATCGATTCAGGTTCCAATCGTAATGAAGGTACTCGAAGGCGAGGTCTCGATAATGATCACGAATAAAGGTCTTCGCCGTAGAATCGACAAGGTAGTCTATAAGAAAGTCCTTGATCCCGTCGAGGCCGCCGAAGTCATTCTCGTACCATCGGAAGATCTCCGAGGCGAGGATCTTCTGCTCTTCAGGCAGAATCAGAACTTCCGATGAATTGACGAAACTTTGTGCTGCCACTTCGAGTTGATCGTAGACCGTCTTTGCATCGTAGTAGTCGATCGGGGCGCAGGAGCGGGACCCGCAGACGAGGGCAAAATGGATGCGCGGGTCCACGGGAAACAGTAAAAAGGCCTTGCGCGGATCGCGGGGACCAAACTGCCGGAAGGGAGAGAAGAAGGGCCTCGCATTGTGCCGGAGTACGCCGTGCTCCATATCATCGGCGGAAAAGAGGTGCTCCCCTATTTGATACTTTAGATTTCTGAAAAAACCGGGTATTTCCTTTACCGACGCCCTGACGCCGAGCGAGACGATGGCATCGACCACAATGGTGTTATAGAGATTGATCCAGAAGGCAATCTTTTCCTTCCGTCCCTGAATCATTTCCGGATCGAACCGCCGCAGGCCGTTGGTCAGAATTCGATAGGCTTCGTATTCCCGGGAACGTTTCAATTCGCCATAATCGACGAGGCCGCGCTCGGTGTTGTAAAACCTGTCCCTGAGGAGACGGATCGAATACATCAATTCGCCCGCGAGATTCTGAATGCCGCAATCGGGCATTTCATCGCCATCATTGAGCACCCTCGCCTCCCTCAGGAAACCCTCCACCTTTGAAACGATGCCCGGCTCGGTGGTATCCTCCTCGTAAAATTCATTGACGAGATCGATAAAGAGAGCGGCTGTCCAGCTGAAATTGTCGCTTCCGTAGCCCGAGCCCTCGAAGGAATCGAAATATTCGTAAAAGCCGAATCGTATCGGGAGCTGGAGCAGGTCTTTTTGAATCGAATCGGCCTTCAACGTATAGCCGTAACGCCGCAGGCCCTGGGCGATCATCCAGTTTATGTTTATCCAGACCGGGCCCCGCCAGTAGTTCGAACGATCAAATCCCTCTTTTTTCGTGTCGTAGTTTGGAATTGTAAAACAGTTTCCCTGGTGAAGTGCGCAGAAGGATGAGGAATTGAGCCGTGCATACAACCTTTCGGCCTGATCGCGCGTGGGAGCACCCGCGAAGAGGGGAAGAAACCCCGCCGCGGTATCGACTTTAATAAGCTGATTGGAAAATAGATCAAAGGCGTCAAAGATGCCGTGTTCCTCGTGCCACAGCTTTGTCTTGATGGCACTCGCCGTCTTTTCGGCCCATGACCTCGGCAGATCAGGTGATGCACCGATAATTTCAGCAATTCTGACAAGTGATTCGTTCGCCCTCGCGAGGATGGCGTTAAAGAGTGGGTCCTGGACAAGAAAGGGGCATAGCTCATAGATGTCGGCCTCGTCGTAGTTGCACCGCCTAAAGAGATCGACGAGATAGACATAGCGATCGTAGTCGTCATCACCGGGACGCATCGACGGATCGGCCACATGGTCCAGATCCATGCGTCGATAGGGAGGGAGTAAATCATCGACGATCGGTATCCTTCGCAGGGGAAGATCCCAGGTGGGAGAATTGTCGATTCCCGATTCCCAGGGATGCCGTATATAGACGAGCCCTTCACCTGCCCGGTCCCGTTCGCGGTAGAGATAGGCGTGAAGGTCGAGAAGCTTCGGATAGATCGCCTCGAGAAAGGGGAGGACCGTGCGTGGCTTGCGCGCGTGCCGGTAAATTGTTTCAACGGCAACTGCGTGGACCGGCGGCATGGTGATACCGGAGGTAAGCTTTCCCGCCGGCGCATTTCCTGAGCGTTCCGTTTGCCAGAAATCGGGCTCCGGGAAGTAGTGCCCCAGTTCCTCAGGATTAAAGACGATCTGGGGAAGCATGCCGTTTGACCACTGGGCATCGAAAAGTGTCGTTATCTCCGCCATCGCCCGTTCCGTATCGTAGTGGGACAATCCTATCGCGATAAAGCCCGAATCCCAGTTCCACTGGTGGGGGTAAAGGAGGGAAGAGGGTTTCGTGGAGCTGCCTGCCCGGTTGTCGGCAAGTATTTTCTTTGCCTTCTCCACGTAATCTGCAAAGATTCTCGACACAGCGTCTCCCCTGTCTCGCTACTCCTCCGGCAATGCACAGGCCCTTCCCTTCAGGCTGAAGAGTAACTTGAGCACACCCTTTGTCCTCTCGCCGAAGATCCTCCCGGTAAAGACGTCACCGGCAACCCGCTTGGAAATTTCCGATTTTGTTGGATAGACATGAACAGCACCTGCCAGGGTGGAAAGTTTGCCCCCCCCTCCCATTGTAATGATCCATTCATGTATCAACTCTCCCGCATGGGAGCCGATGATCTGACAGCCGAGAAGCTTGTCCTTCGGTCCCACAAGCATCTTGATCTTTCCCAGGGCTTCCCCTTCGGCAAGTGCCCTGTCGTTATCCTCGAAGTTTTCTTCGAAGAGGTGATACTGAATGCCCTCCTTCTTCGCCCGCTTCTCGTTGAGACCGATACTCGCCACCTCGGGATCGGTATAGGTACACCATCCGATCTTTGAATAATCGGCCTTCCGAGGCAGGCGAAGAACCGCATTGGTGAGCGCGATACCGCTCTCGTATCCGGCCACATGAGTAAAGGGCAAATGGCCGTTCACGTCGCCGCAGGCAAAGATGTGGGAGATATTCGTCCGCATGCGCAGATCTGTCGGTATGGCCCGTGAGGTAAAGTCAATCCCCGCATTGCCGAGACCTAAGCCCTCGACGTTGGGTTTTCGTCCCGCCGCAATGAGAAGGGCGTCACCTTCTACAACGTCCATCTTTCCCGAGCCGTTAGCCGATGCCACCGTGAGCCTGACCGCGGAACCATCGGTCTCGGCCTTCACCGCCTTCGTCTTAATATGGAACTCAACCCCTTCCATCTCCATGCGGGACTTCAGAATCTCTGCGAGATCGGCATCCTCGGGACCGAGAATCTGATCCATAAATTCCACGACGGTCACCTTCGACCCGAGACGGGCGAAGGCCTGTGACATCTCGAGGCCGATGGGACCGCCACCGAGCACGATAAGACGGGAGGGAAGCTCCCGCTGAGAGAAAACGGTTTCATTTGTCCAGTAGGGGACATCGTCAATGCCGTCGACGGGTGGTGGTGCAGGGCTTGACCCCGTGGCAATGATCCACATACGCGCCGATATTCGGTCTCCATCGACCTCAACAACGTGGTCATCGGCAAAAACGGCCGAGCCGAAGCGAACCTCCGCTCCGAGACCGCAAAACCGCTCCGGCGAGTCATGGTGCTGAATCCGTTCAATGACCGAATGGACACGATCCATGACATGACCCAGATTGACGGGGGGTAATTCCAACCCTGGAAGCCCGAATTCTTCTGTTCTTCTCGTCTGGGCCCACACCGCCGCCGTCCTGATGAGCGTCTTTGAGGGTACGCACCCGTAATGCAGGCAGTCGCCTCCGAGCTTTTCCCCCCTTTCAATGAGAATCGTCTTTGCTCCGAACTGCGCGCCGCCCGCCGCAGCGGTCAGGCCCGCGGCTCCCCCCCCTATAATACCGAGATCATAATCGAAGTGTGCCATTGTTGCCTCTCCCCTCTCCAAACCGTCAGATTCGTGTTCCGAAGAAATACTATGTGATGATCGATTCCTGGATTTGTATTTTCACTCCTGTCGTCTCAACCCGCCGTTTCCTATTCATGACTCATTCTGACTTTGTGTCCGCCGAACTTGTTTCGCATCGCCGAGAGTATCTTCGCCGCGTAGCTGTCCCGGTGACGACTTGCCAGGCGCATCTCGAGGGCAAGGGTAATCACCGGTGCCGGGACATCCTTGTCGATCGCCTCGGCGACGGTCCATCGCCCCTCACCGCTGTCTTCGACCCAGGCCTCGAAGGAGATCAGTTCCGGATCTTCGGCGAGGGCTTCCGCCGTGAGATCCAGAAGCCATGAGCGCACCACGCTGCCGTACCGCCATATCTCGCTTATCTGTGAGAGGTCGAGGTCGAACTCCTTTTTGGCATTCATAATGTCGAACCCCTCGGCGTAGGCCTGCATCAAACCGTACTCGATTCCGTTATGAACCATCTTGACGAAATGACCCGCACCGCTCGGCCCCACATGACCCCAGCCCCTGTCGGGAGCCGGCGCAAGGGTTTCAAAGACAGGACGGAGCTGTTTCACGATAGCGTCCTCTCCCCCAACCATCATACTGTAGCCCTCCTGAAGGCCCCATATTCCGCCGCTCGTCCCAACATCCACGGAATGCACTCCCTTTTCTTTAAGATACACTGCTCTCCGCATCGAGTCCTTATAATTACTGTTGCCCCCGTCGATTACGATGTCACCCTCCGATAGATTGTCGGCAAGCTCCATTATCACTGTTTCCGTCGGGTTGCCGGCGGGAACCATAACCCATACTGCACGAGGCACCGCAAGGGCGGAGGTGATATCTTCGAGGGCCTCGATTATCTCGGCACCCTCTTTCTCCGCAGCCTCGAGCGACTGATCGCTCAAATCGAAGGTCACCACCCGGTGGTTACCCCTGAGAAGCCGGGTGGCCATATTAAGCCCCATTTTCCCCAGTCCAACCATTGCAATGTCCATAGGTGCACTCCTTTTTTTATCTCAACCTATATTCTGTCTTTGCCTGTACAATCATAGTGTAATGATTTCTAACCCATAAAAGGCGGCCCCAATAAGTGCCGCCTTTGGATTGGTAATGACATGAAGGGGAATTCTTGCCATAAGATCGGAGTAACGGCCCTTGTTTTTGAATGCCTTGAAAAAAGACGGCGCTTCAAGGAGTGAAATTATACGTGGCGGGATACCCCCACCGATATAGAGTCCCCCCGTTGCCATAACCTTCAGCGCCAGGTTTCCCGCTTCGGCACCGAGGACAGACACAAAGATTTCGAGGGCGGCTGTACAGAGCTCGCACGATTTCGCTTCGTCGATAGCTCCCCTCACGATCACCGGTGTTGCGTCCGCGACACCGGAAAGTTCATCGACGAGCCATTCGGGCTCAGTACCGTAACCGGCATCACGGAGAAATTCATAAATATCGGGAATCGCCATGCCCGAGCATACCCGTTCGTAGCTTACGTGATCATACTTTTTTCGGAGATAGCGCAGTAACTCGATCTCGACCTCACCGGTCGGCGCAAAGTCGGCATGGCCACCCTCCGATGCATGAGCCCTGTATCGTGACCCATCAAAGGTAAGGAAGGCTTCACCGAGGCCTGTTCCCGGCGCGATGACTCCAACGGCACCGCCGTCGGCCGATTTTCCTTCGTTGAGGGTAACAAGGTCATCCTCATGAAGGAGGGGGACACCAGAGGCAACGGCCTCCAGATCGTTGATAAGGTGAGCGTGCTTCACCTTCAGTTTCTCCGCAATCTTTTCTTCTGAGACGACCCAGGGAAGGTTGGTGGTCTTCACCGCTCTGCCGGTAATGGGCCCGGCAATACCAAAGGCCGCATGAGTGACGACACACTTCTCGGATTTCAGGAATTCATCGACGATTGCCTCGAGACCGGAATACTCCGTGCTGGGAAATGTCCTTTCAGCGAGCGGTCTTCGCGCACCCTGTTCCCGAGAATAAAGGGCGAGCGTTGTTTTGGTGCCACCGATATCACCTGCAAGAAACATGATTTCATCCTTTGTAGAGAAATTGTTTGTCACAATCAAAGGGGCATCGCATTCAGAGCGAGAAGGATTATAGGGGGATCCTGTGACGTGAAGCTCCCCGCCCACAGGGCGGGGTTTCCCGGCTCGGAAAGCTACCAGAGAACTCTTACGTGACCTCAGGATGAGCAATGACACGATTCAGCATCGTTCATAGTATGATATTAAAATAATACAGGATACTTGCATTTATATGCAATATAATTCTAAAATGACGGGAGGCAATGGAGCCTGCACCGAACCGTTATAGATCAATAGAATTCATGGATACAATTTTCACGACACATGAAGCCTCTGTCCGGCTCGGAGTATTTTTGGGGCTCTTTATCCTGATCGCCCTTACAGAAAGGATCGTCCCCCGGCGGGTCCCTGGCTCTCCGAAAACCTCACGATGGTTCACCAACCTCGGAATCACCCTTATCAATACCATATCGCTCCGCCTCCTCTTTCCCCTCATTCCGGTCGGTTTTGCCTCCTATGCGACGGAAAAGGGATTCGGCATCTTAAATAATTTCGAGTTCTCCCTATGGATTGAACTTATCATCGGTGTGCTTGCCCTTGATTTCATTATCTATCTTCAGCACTTTCTCTTTCATTCCCTCCCGCTCCTCTGGCGTCTCCACGTGGTGCACCACACCGACATGGACTTCGATATAACGACGGGGCTCCGGTTTCATCCGATCGAAATCATCATCTCGATGGGGATAAAACTCCTCGCAGTTTTCGCCCTTGGTCCACCCGCTATCGCCGTTCTCATCTTCGAGATCCTCTTAAACGGCACGGCCATGTTCAATCACGGCAATATTCGCATCCCCAAAGGTGTCGATAGGATTCTCCGCCTCTTTGTGGTAACGCCCGACATGCATCGCGTTCATCACTCGGTGATTATCCGCGAAACCAACAGCAATTACGGATTCAACCTCCCCTGGTGGGATCGCCTCATGGGTACTTACCGGGCCCAGCCGATCCGAGGGCATGAAGGAATGACCATCGGCATCGGATGGTTGAGAGAGGCGAAACGCCTGACTCTTCCCTGGCTTCTTGCCATGCCCTTCACCGGAAAGTCACGAATCCACTTTACGAAGATCGGAAAAGGCCTACAATAAAGGGATGTTTGAACGGTAGCAAATTTATGATACTATCAAGACATCAATAAAAGCTGCTTTCAACCTCACACCGGTCACGGAGGATCAATTCTATGTCGTGGCATATCGATCCAAGGGTAAGCAACCTGCTGAAAAAAGGGGAGGATCTCACAGGGCTCAATCAGGAGGAAGCCGAATTCCTCCTTCGACTGGACATTGAATGCAGAGAAACCTATGCCCTCATGGAGGTGGCGAACAGGATATCCCGAGAACAGTTCGGCACCAAGGGGGAAAATCACTATCATATCGGAATCAATGTCGAACCCTGCCCCTTCAACTGCAAGTTCTGCTCATTAACAAAGAGCGCGGGCATCTTTACCACAGCCACCTCTTTCAGCAACGACGATATCATCAAGTGGGCCACGCATGCCGAGGCAAAAAATGCCGATGGCCTCAACATCATGACAACGGGGTCCTACAGTTTTGATCGTCTTCTCGAAGTCGGGAAAATGCTGCGGGGAAAAGTATCGACGCCGCTCGTGGCAAATACTCGCGATATCAATCACCGCGAAGGAGAGAAACTCTTAGCTGCAGGGTTTGTCGGGGCCTATCACGCAGTGCGTCTCGGTGAGGGAAAAGACACGCCCTTCAAGCGGGAAAAACGTATAAAAACCATCGAGGTTATAACAGACGTCGGGCTTCGCTGGATGAACTGTGTCGAACCGGTGGGTCCTGAACACAGTATCGAGGAGATTGCCGAACTGATGATCATGGCGCGAGACTACGGTGCAACCTACAGCGGGGTCATGCGCAGGATCAACTTCCCGGGTTCACCCTTTGAGCCCTTCGGCATGATAACAGAACGAGAAATGGCGCGCATGGTGGCAGTCAGCAGATTGGTAATGGGCGACGTCCCGAGGGCACACTGTCTCCACGAACCGAGTTCGCTCTCCCTCATTGCGGGGGGGAACCTCTTCTTTCCGGAAGTGGGAGCAAGCCCCCGTGACAGCGAGACCGACACCGAAAAGGGAAGGGGACGGAGTATCGAGGAATGCCGACAGATGTTCAGAGAGACGGGATGGGACCCCGATCTTCCCTCCAATTGTTTTGACGCACCATCTGACAGCGAAGTGACTGCTGAAAAGGAATCCTTGCCCACCGCTCTCTTGCACCACTGATATTCATCCTCGACCGAATTCCTTCAATTATTTACTGACAGGGAGACTCGTATCAATGAAGACATGGTCACATATCATAGTGGTTCTGTCGGTTATCACCCTCGCCACCGGGGTGACCGTCGGAGAGACTATGGCGGATCATTACCGGGTGGGAACATGGAAAACTGCTCAGACGATCCAGCCCTTCTTCTACGAAAAGACCCTGACACCCGACAATAGAATCTCCGTCTTTCCCTTCACCAACCCCGCCGATCAGAAGACGGCACTCCTTGCCGGGAGCCTCGATATGTGTGGAACAACCATTGCCCACGCCATACACTCGGCATCACGGGGAGAGCCCGTCGTGATTGTGGCCTCACTCTGTAATAAATGTTCGGCCCTGGTTGTTGCCAACGATGGTCCTGTCCGGTCTGTTTCTCAACTGAAAGGCAAAAAAATCGGCTACGTTCCGGGTACAATGCACGAGGTCCTCCTTCGTGAAACCCTTTCACAGCATGGCCTTTCACCCGACAGAGATGTCCGCCTCATGAGGGTGGATTTCTTCGATATGGGGGTGGCACTGGGGCGCGGCAATATCGATGCCTTTCTCTCGGGAGAACCCTTTCCTACGCGGGCAATCGTCGAGGGTTACGGGAGGATCCTGGCATATCCCTACTTCGGAGAAACGATCGGTACGATCAATGCGGGGATGCTCGTTCTCCGGAAAGCGATAGAGAAACATCCTGAGACGGTATACGATCTCGTCCTTGCCCACGCGAAGACAACGGAATATCTGAAGTTGCATGAAGGTGAGTGGCTCGAAAGGGCATCGCGCTTCGGCACAGCGCTGACGATCCTGGAAAAGGCGGCACCAAATATGGAGCTTGAATGGTACATGGATGACGACTTCGTCAAAAAGGTTCGAGCACTTGGCAGGCGTATGAAGGCCCTCGGCATCATAGCAAGGGAACCGGACTATGACACGCTCATCGATCGCACCTTCGTAAACAGGATAAGGCAGGAAGAGGCTCTCCAATAGAGCCCTCACCCCCTTCGCAGAGAATATATGGACGGAAAGGACGATAGAAAAAAGATTACAGGGAAGATCCTTCCCTGGATACTACCGCTCGTCCTCATCGTTCTGTGGTTTTTCGTCAGTCGTACCGAGCTTATCCCCGGGTATCTTCTCCCCGACCCGATAGAGATAGTCGAAACCGCCTCGGTCTATATCTTCGCCGAACCGGGCTCCTCTCCCTATGCGGGCAGATTTATCAATGACGCGGCGGTAAGTATGCTTCGCGTATCGATCGGATTTCTAATCGCCACGCTCCTGGGGCTGCCGCTCGGTATACTCTCCGGTCGTGTCGCCGAAGTGAACAGTTTTTTCAACACCTTTATCAACGGGCTTCGGGCCATTCCCGGTATCACCTGGCTACCCCTCGCCATGGTCTGGTTCGGGATCGGGGTGAGGACCACGGTCTTTCTCGTCGCCATGGCTGCCTTCTTCCCCATCTATCTGAATGCGGCCGCCGGTGCCCGACAGATCAATCCACTCCTTCTGCGGGCGGGGGCGATGATGGGGGTGGGACGGGTGCGCGGGTCCTACGCGGTGTTGCTCCCCGGAGCGATGCCCCACATTATGACGGGGTTACGGCTCGGTCTCGGAATCTCCTGGGCCTATCTCGTTCTCGGAGAATTGACAGGGGTCCCCGATGGCCTTGGTGCCGTAATCATGGATGCCCGCATGATCGGTCAGATCGACATGATCATCGTGGGGATGATCCTCATCGCCATCGTCGGTAAACTGAGCGACACGCTCCTGATTACCCTGCTCAGGATATCGTTCAAGAGTGCACGGAGAATGACGTGACAGCCTTGCAAGAAAGAACGGAACTATATCAAAGACAGGCGTCACCGGTCCCGGCACTCGAGGCCACCGATGTAACGATGCGATTCAAGGTCAACGGGGTCTTGAAAACGGTTCTCGATCGCATCAGCTTCGCCACTTTCAGGAATGAATTTACCTGTATCGTCGGACAGAGCGGCTGTGGGAAGACGACCCTTCTCAATATCCTGGCGGGCTTTCTTCCCCCCAGCGAGGGGAAGGTAACGGTCATGGGAAAAGCCATTTGCCGTCCCGGACCGGATCGCTGCGTCGTCTTCCAGGAGGATACTCTCTTCCCCTGGCTTACCGTCCGTGAGAATATCGCCTTTGGCCTGAAAGGAAAGGAACGAGGCTCGACAGACCATCTCAAGGAGGAAGTGAACCGATTTCTCGACCTGGTGGGACTCACCGATTATCAGAACTATCTGCCACGGGAAATTTCAAGCGGGATGAAGCAGCGTGTTGAACTGGCACGGGTCCTTATCCTCAGACCGCATATCATTCTCATGGATGAACCCTTCGCATCGCTCGACTACCGCACACGCAGGGAGATGCAGAACCTTCTGGTATCGCTCTGGCAGGAGTTGCCCCAGACGATACTCTTTGTAACCCACGATGTGGACGAGGCCATTGTCCTGGGAGACAAAATAGAGATCATGGACATCAACCCGGGGCGGGTCCATGAAGAACTTCATATACCCCTGGAACGACCGCGACATATCAACCAGAGCGGCTTCAGCAGTTACAGGGACAAACTGCATCGTTTTTTATGTGATTAATCGCCCCGAGGAAGGGGACATCGAGCAAAACAACGTTTCAGAAATCGGAAGGCAAGAATGATGAATCATTCCTTAAAACCACAGAGCCGATTGACAAATCTCTCTATCGGCATCGCCGTCGCCATACTCTGCCTGTTCCTTTCAGCGACGACAATGCAGGCAGAAGGGGGAAACGATATTCTCTTTCATGAGGATTTTGCCGACCTTGAGGCTTGGGAACCGTTGACCTTTCCTAAAATAGCGCGGCAGAGTTCCTATTCGATCTTACGGGAAGGGGCGGTCTCCTACCTGAGGACGGAGAGCAACGCATCGGCATCGGCCCTTCTCTATAAGAACTCCTTCGATATCAGAAGGTTTAACAAGGTGCGCTGGCGATGGAGGATTGAAAAGGTCTATGAAAAGGGAAACGCCGCCCAAAAGGCAGGCGATGACTATCCCCTCCGTGTCTACATAATATTTAAGTACAATCCCGATGATGCGACCTTTACCGAGAGAATCACCTACGGACTGGCAAAGACCTTGTACGGCGAATACCCTCCCCACAGCAGCCTGAACTATATCTGGGGAAATAAAGAGCAGGAGAAAAAAATCATTCCAAGCCCCTATACGGATCAGTCAAAGATGATCGTCATGGAATCGGGAGTGAATAAGGCAAACACCTGGGTCGATGAAGAGGTGAATATTCTGGATGATTATAACAAGGCCTTTGGGAAATCGCCGCCCTCGACTGCGAGTATCGCCATTATGAACGACTCCGACAACACGGGGGAGGACTCCGTCTCATACATAGATTTCATAGAAGTGTACCGATGAACAAAAAACGATGCGTGGTACTATTTGCACGATATCCCGAGAGAGGGAAAATAAAGTCACGACTGGCTACGGTCTATGATCCTGACTTTATTGCAGGCCTCTATCAAAATTTTGTCGATGACCTCATCGATATGCTGCGAGGGAGTGACCTTCCCTTCTTGATCGCCTTTCATCCGCCGGAAAAAGAGGAAGAGATGAAACGTCTCTTCGGAGGAGAAATCGCATATATTCCCCAGGAAGGTTCAGATCTGGGAGAGCGGATGAAAAATGCTTTCATCCGGTGCTTTTCGAAGGGTTTTGATTCCGTCGTCATTATCGGAAGCGACATCCCCGATCTTCCACAGGAGATTCCCGAAGCGGCGCTCCGGGCTCTGGAGAACCATGATGTTTCTATAGGCCCCGCCGGGGACGGAGGCTACTATCTCGTCGGCTTCAGGAAAGAGACATTCACCCCTTCCGTCTTTGAGGGCATTACCTGGGGTACCGACACCGTCCTCGAAGAGACGGCAAAAATCCTGAAGGAAAAAAACCGCAGCCTTTACCTCCTGCCGAAATGGAACGATATCGATAGACCCGATGATCTGAAAGGATTTGTGAGAAGAAATCAAGGAGCCCGGACATCTCAATCCCGGACCATGTCATACTTGACTAAAAGGGTCCTCAAGGGGAATGAAAGTTCGTCCCCGAAAGTTTCTATCATTATTCCCGTGATCAACGAGGGGACCACAATAAACGGGACAATCGATCACCTGGAGGGTCTCCGGGGTCAATCCTCTTTTGAATGCATCGTTGTCGACGGGAGCGAGAGCGGCGACACAATAAAGAACATAAAAAAAAGAGGTGTGAAACAGCTTCTCTCGCCGAGAGGACGGGGGCAGCAGATGAACAAAGGGGCATCCGTCGCCCGGGGAGAGATCCTCCTCTTTCTCCATGCCGACACCACGCTCCCGGAAGGGGCCCTCGACCATATCGTTTCCGTCATGAAAAACAGCCGCTACGTCGCCGGGGCCTTCGACCTGAAAATCGCTTCGGAGAATCCCCTTCTTTGGCTTATCGAAAAGGCGGCCTCGATCCGCTCCCGCATTACGAGGATACCCTACGGCGACCAGGCCATATTCATACGAAGGTCTTTTTTTGAAGAGCTGGGCGGATTCAAGGATATTTCACTCATGGAAGATGTGGAGATTATGCAGCGCATCAAGAAAAAAAAGCGTCCCATTTATATCAGCAGGCAGAAGGCCCGCACATCGCCCCGCCGATGGGAAAAGGAGGGAATCCTCTATGCAACCCTCAGAAACTGGTCGCTGATGGTTCTCTATCTCATGGGGATGAAACCGGAAAAGCTCGCACGGTTTTACAAATAAAGATTTTCGATTCTTATGAACGGTGGAAGGTATTGATGTAAAAATCGGGCGCTCTCCTCAATTATCTCTTGTCAAAAATTTAGTGTTGTGTTCTCTGTACTTCCCAATTAGAAGGATTGCATGATGGTGGTGTTGATCCAAAGATGGCTATAATACGATATACGGAGTATGCAAAATATGAAAAATGTAGAGCTAAAGGTTGAAGGCAATATTCTGACGATCAAAGTAGACCTGACAAAAGAATGTGGTCCTTCATCATCAGGGAAAAGCATTATCATTGCAACAACGGAAGGAAATATAGCCGTTGAGGGGCATGAAGAGGCTACGATAGGATTGAATTGAACAGCGAGCGCATTCCCCGCTGCTTGCGGCGGGGTTAGCAAGCGAATATAAAATAAACAGTTTCCTTAACAATCGGAGATTTCTCGCAACTTGTTGCGAGGAGCTTCAATGTTTATAAAAAGAAATGAGGCAGTATAGTTATTGCATCCTTTGATGCGGAGGTTACATGGCAGTTCATATTATACCGGTACAGAAGCTCACCCCTGGGGCATTACGACGAGTTATAGAAGAATTTATTTCCAGAAATGGAACGGATTATGGTGAGAGTGGGGCGTCACCGGAAACAGATTTCAGGCGGGTAAAGCACAAGCTTGAAAACGGATCGGCAGTTCTTATTTTTGATGATGAGACTGAGACAACCAATATATTCTCAGCTGATGATCCTATATTAAAAAAGATTGAAACAATTCCCGATTGATCGAGACACGATACCATGTCGTTGTTGAGAGAGGTGTTCCACGAAAAAAATCATTTTTCTTGTTGACATGAATGCTTTTTTCATAAGTTGTGAAATGACTCGCAATGATTCTCTTGTGGGAAAACCGGCCGCCGTTGCCGGAGATCCCAGGAAGCGTTCAGGTATTATTCTTGCCGCAAGCTATGAGGCACGGTCCTGTGGCGTCAAGACGGCAATGGTCCTCCATGAAGCATTAAAACTGTGTCCTACAATGCTCATTGTTCCTCCGGATCATCGTTTCTATCGGCAGAAGTCAGCGAAAGTCATGGCCTTGCTTTCGAACTATACCCCCATCATGGAACAAAACAGCATAGATGAGGCCTGGCTTGACATGACGGGGAGTGAGGGCTTATTTGGCAATCCTCCAACGGCGGCAAAGCACATCATGGATGAAATAAGGAACAGATTGGGGCTCTGGTGCTCAATTGGGATCGCAGAGAACAAGTTTCTTTCAAAAATGGCAGCTGAAATGAAGAAGCCCCTCGGCATTACAGAGCTATGGAACCATGACATACCGACAAAGCTCTGGCCGCTTCCGACTCAAAAGATGTATGGCATTGGCGCTAAGACAGCTGAAAAACTGAATCGTAGGGGAATAAAAACGATCGGAGATCTGGCGCAGTGTGATGAAAATCTCATCGTCAAAACTTTCGGGAAAGCTGGTCACGAAACCTACCTGCATGCCAAGGGGATAGACAATTCCCCTGTTCACGCTCACCTGACTGATGACATGAAGTCGATCGGGCGCTCAACGACACTTCCGGAGGATATATCCGACATTGAGAAGGCAAAGCTGATTCTGATGGAGCTCGTCGACGAGATAGGCATGACTGCAAGAAGGCATAGCAAGAAAGGTCGCATTGTACAGATCACCCTGAAATATTCTGATTTTCACGTAGTCACAAGGCAGACAAACATTCCTGCAACCTATACCACCAAGGAAATATACCAGGCTGGTTGCAGTCTGCTTGATCAAAATTGGGACATATCCCATCCCGTCAGATTAATTGGAATAAGCCTGTCAAGATTTCATGAAGACGATTTGGGGGATCAGCTGTCGCTTTTTGATCAAATGGAAGACACTGTCAAAAACAATAAAAATAAGCGAATGGACGAAGCTATGGACAAAATAAGAAACAAGCACGGCTCTGAAAAAATAACCTTTGCCACATTGGTTAAGAAATAGCTGGTTGATCTGTACTTCCTGTACTAAGTAAAGCTAGAAATATTTTTTCACCGGAGATTAAAGTTGGTAATTTATAAAAAAGTGTGCTGTTCCTATTATTCGATGTTCAATCCTGGTTGTTAATATTTTTATCTACCAAATCACCATCAATGTATAAATTATATTCATCTTTATTCCATGTTATAGATATTGTATGGTTTGGATGGTTCGGTGCATTTACAAACTTATCTATATCCTTACATTGAAGAATAACTTTATTTTTACTTAAATCATTCCTGATTAATAACTTAAAAATATTATCTGTGTCTCTATATCCATGAATTTCAAAGTTGTCTGTCATAATATGTGGTATTACATTTATATAAAGGCTGTTTTTCTTCAACCACTCTTCTCGACTAACTTTGATAAAAAGGGTTCCTATTTCTGGATCAATATTTTTTAATTCTCTAAATATAAAACTGTCATTTATCTCTTTTGAAATAGGTTCACTTAATTGTTGCGGGTATATATCAACTAAAGTCTCATCTATGTATAGTTTATTTTCGCCATTATGCCACGTAACCTTTATCGTATGTTTTGGTTCATTTATTAATTTACCTAAATCTTTACATCTAAGAATAACTTTTTCACTAAAAGCATTACTGATAAGTAACTTAAATACATTGTCTTTGTCTTTATATCCGTGAATTTCAAAATTGTCCTTAATAACATGTGGAATGATCGTGATTATATCCCCGTTATTCTCTGTGAATTTTTTGTTGGTAAAACCGTGTTCCAGAAAGCCATCATTGGGATTAATTTCGTCTAATGACAATGATAAATACTTCTCAAACGCTTCATCAAGGCCTAATTGCCAAGCTTTATAGAAGTCGTTTTTGATATCCTCCTTTTTATACTCACCAATCTTTCTTTTTGCAATTGCGCGATTGTAGTAAGCTATTTTATATTTTGGTGAATTCTCGATAACTGTATTGAAATCAGATAAGGCTTTCTTGTTATCACCAATTTTCCCATAGGAAAATCCGCGATAATAATAAGCATCGTTGTGCTCAGGATTGAACTTTATAGCATCACTATATTCTGGTATTGCTTGGGCATAATCTTCATTATTACTGAATGTTCTTCCTTGATCGTAGTGATGTTCGGCTAGTTTTAATTCGATATTCGGTTTCGGAATGACACCCTGTATTTTTATAACCTTCTCTTTTCCCATTATTTCATAAGAATATTCACCTTTATAACTTTCAACCTCTTCTGGTGTCTTAACTGCCTCCGTCCATTTTTTGCTTAAATCTATTACTATGCTACCATGAAACGCTATATCGGCATTGAAACTTTTAGAATTAAACAAAGCAGTGTGCGAATTTATGAGTTCATCATCTTTTTTCCACTTTTGAATAGACAAATCCATCGTTTTAAATTGGGGTGCTTCGGAAAATTCTTCTGCTGTATGTATACTTCCATCTCTTTTTTTCTTTACTGTCCTCATTCCAGAGACCCATATAGGACCCCCAGCATAAACGGAAATATGATCGCTAACTTGAGATATAATATTCGGAAATAAAAACTCTATTTTGAAGTCTTCTATTGGAACAGATTTTAGATTTTCATTAGCTATAAACAAACTATATTCTTGGAACGGATATCTGAATTTGGCCATTGATGCATCCATTTCAGCGATAGCAACTTCTATCTTTAGTTTTGGCGTGAGTTTTATAGAAGTTACTCGGGAAAATACAACCGATAATATAATTACAACAAAAATCGTAATAAATATCCAGTAAGCTTGATAATATTGTCTTTTGAATAGAAAATGAAAAAATACTGTGCCGCCCAGAATGGAAAGCACAATAGGCAATATGATAAATAGAAAAATGTGCAATGTCATATTAGGTAGTCCTTAATTGAGATGATTTATATTGTTTCAATTGTCCCGGTAAAAACCCCATTCCTCATTACGGGGAAAAGGGTTATTATCATCATAAATAAATCCATTTCTCAGATTAAGGTCAGCTCAATAAAACTTTATAGAACTAATACTGAAACGGCTGAAATCCTACTAACTTAATCGATATTTGTCAATAATTTCAGTTAAATTGAGAAATTGCCTAATCAGTATTTGGAATTTTCATGATAAATGTAGAAGATTTGAACAGGAAATTGTGACTTTTTAGTTAAATAGGGACAACAGCGCCCATTAAATCAAAGAATGCCTAGCAATGTGTTGAAGGGATATGCGCCAAAATACACCACTAAACTTTCTTAAACCAATATTACTAGCGAATATGGAAAATAATCCTTTCGGTTTGCAAGGTTTTTCTTGTTCAAACTACGTGTAGTGTTATCCCCCTATTAAAAAAGGGCGCTGTTTCTAATTATCTCTAATTATCTATTCAGGTAATCGCTGATTCTTCATTTTTAACTGAAGGCGTGACTCACCATCCTCTTTGATTCATTCATGCTCTCAATCGTCAATCAATACAAAAGGCAAAGCTTTTACAGGCTTTGCCTTTTTTCTAATTAGTTGTTTTTGAAGATTTTCTTCCTTCCAAGTCCTGCAAGGCTGATTAAGCCAGTCCCGAAAAGTAAAATCGTCGTCGGTTCCGGAACAGGATTTACCAGATCAGTTACCGTCCAGCCACCTGTTAACCAAGAAGCAGGACCTGATTCTACGTCATCTAAGAATCCTATCTCAGGAATTATAAAGTCATCTAACATCCACCCTGTTCCAAAAGCTGAGGAATCTGTCTCATACCTAAAACTGATTATTACCGAATGTGATCCTGCGTATGCTGATAAATCAAAGGATGTATTGACCCAACCGCCACTACTGCCATATATTTTGCCGTCTGCTTCCGTGATACTGTTTGTGAGAGGAGTCCATGTAGGACCTCCATCCGTTGAAATTGCGACATAGCCATAGTCTTGCGGAGACTGTATATCGTACCAAGTCCAAAATTCTAGATTCAACGGATTTCCTGACGAAATTGTAGAGAAATCAAATTCTTGATAGAGAATATTATTCAAATTGTTACCCTGTCCAGAATACCAGGCATAGCTGCCGCTATATGGGATTGGCGCCCCTTCGGAGATTCCGCACAATAAAAAAGAAAATAAGAAAAAACTCCACGCGGTACAATTAATGAGTCTTCTCATAGCATTGTTTCTCCCTTCTAAAGGTTGATAAGATATCGCTTTCTTGTGCATATCTCTCAATTGATCTTTATAATTCATTTAATTCTTAGACTTCCTCCTGAAACCTGCAAGTCCGACCATACCGGTAATCATTAGAAACAATGTGGCAGGTTCTGGCACAGAGGTACATACCTCTATTGCAACTAACTCGATATTAAAACTACTAATAGTGTTGGCATCACCATCGCTACCGATACCGACGTTGACAAAAAATTCGCCTCTCGAAGGGCCGCTGTACGGTATAAGGCTTACATCCAAATCCGCTATCAGGACGTAGCCGTCGGAAGCATCGTAAGAAACCAGGGGAAGGATAGTAGAGCCTCCCGGCAAGCCAGCCAATATGAACGCCGACTCGGTACCTGTGAAGTCAGACAGTTCGACGATGATGCTACCAGATAGCCACGGTCCTTGCACTGTGGCCAGATCGTAGGCAAGAGTTAAGCCAGACGCCGAAGTCCCGTTGTACGTGTCGTCCCAGACATCAAATTGGAAGGTAAACATATCATTCAATTCATCATCTTCTACCACAAGCTGCGACCCTGTATAGTACTCAGAGTAACACATGGGTTGTGCCTGAGCATTGCTGACCGTCACCATAGTCAACAAAACAGTGACAACCACGAAAAATACTCCTCTCGTATCGGAAAAAAGCTTATTCTTCATTTTTCCCTCCTCTTAATTTTAGCACATAAACACTTACAGAATCTGGAGCGCCAGAGCCAGACACCGCCATCTGACTGTGCCTGTGTCACCCCGGGAATCTGTCGGGCAGGATTGAAAAAATATTCCTCCTTTCACCCCCTCCTTTGGTAGCTGGATAGGGATCCAAACAATCACTGCGTGTTGTAGATGCCTTTCATGTGAAAAAAACGGAACGTGGAGTATAGAATTGGCGAAGGACTTGCCTGATGTGAAACAATGCTATTGGATGAAATACAGAGCATGCATTGGCCTATGAGCCTGCACGATGAGAAACAATATTGCCTAAACTATTTGCTAATTATTAAGCATAAAACATGCCACATTATCTCTAATGGACACAGCCTATTACTGGGATTTAACAACTGACTGAAATCCTCAGCATATTTATTTTCCTATTCCTCATTGCCTATCACCGTATTCCTGAGCAGGAACTTTAATAGAATTAAAAGTTGTAAAGAAATCTGACACCAAATAAGCAATTATTGCCTAAAATGCATAATAGTAACTGTTATTATTAGACATATTGGAAATCGTAAAAATGTAAAGAATCTTGACGCTAGGGATCATTGAGAAGATTTATAATAGTAATGATGGACTTTTACTTTGAATTAATTCTGAAGATTAGCAGGCGTTCTCTTAACTAAAACAGGTTTATCCCCTATTCACTCAGTGGGTGATCGTACCTTAAGCGGTATTATTAGATTAATTTGATCAGGACTGCTTTCCCCGATCCGGTTCCGTCCGGGCCAGCGAAGAATCTTCCTCGTCCTGAGGCTTTTTCCGGGCAAACCGCACAATCACGGAGAGTACCACTATTATACCTACCAGAGCGCCTACCAACACCCAGGTAACTTCTCCCCGTGTGAGGCCCTTCGTCACCGCATCGGCACCGACCACATATAAAACGGACCGGGCAGCATGCAGAGCCAGAACCAGAAAACGTAGGTCCAGAATTGCACCCGGGTGAGACCAAAACCGTCATTGAGGAGGTTGCAGTGGAGACAATCGTCCAGAGTCTTCTGGCCGAGAGTTTCTTGACATACACGTCCATTTTTCTTATATTTATAGTTACACAAAGCGGGTTTTTTATCCATTATCAATAGTGCATTGATTGAAGGGCGCTCGCTACCCTGTTACCTGCAGCGGGGTTAGCAAGCGTATATACATTAAACCTGTTCCTCAACAATCGGGGCTTCCCCACAACTCGTTGCGGGGAGCTTCAAGTGCTTTATTAAAAACCGAAAATATCCGTGCTGCATTACGTACGGAAAAGACTTGGGGCGATACAATGGAACGCTTTACACAAAGGGGGATGTTGGTCATCCCCAATCCCGTCAGGGAGAAGCACCCCGGGGCAGGCAAGAGCCTGGTGGTCTGCCAGCTGTTCTGTCCCCAGGGGCACAACATCATCAGCCCGCGAGCCGTATTCAATGGTCACCCGGGTATCCTCATCGAAGTCAGGAAGGGGGATCAAAGGGGCCTTGTGGCCTTGAGCCCCATCTACGGATCCATGTCCAGGATCACCCTGGATATCGAAGTGCAAAAGGGGGAGATCCTCGATCTGCATTGCCCCATCTGCGGGGTCAAGTTGCCGACACATTCCCCCTGCAATTGCGGCGCCGAGATGATCGCCTTCTTTACTACCCCTGATCAAGACTACTCAAACTGTATCGGCATCTGCAACCGCGTTGACTGCATCAACTCCCAGATTATCATCAACGACGAGCTCATCTCTCTATCTCTGCTGGACACCTTCTGAGACCATCGATCTGGCACTCCTCTTGACAGTAGAACTCCCTTGATTATTCCCGGGATTTTCATTTATTTCCGAGCTTGTCTGTCTTTCGACCACCGTCGCTCGACGTCAGTATAGTCGGATCTGGTTTTGGGAGACGATCGGGTAACTTCCTTTCTTGATTTTGGTTTCGATACTGACCGTGCAACGTCGGCTCTTTGCCTGGTTTTTGACGATGGCCGCTCGATTGTGGCAGCGTGGGGTCTGGCCTTGGGAGACGATCGGATAATCTTCTTGCTCGGCCTGGGTTTGGATGCAGGCCGCGAAACGCCGGGAACTGCTCTGACTTTCGGTGTAGACCGCACGATTGCAGTAGAGCGAGCCTTGGTGTTGGGGGACGATCGCGTAATTTTCTTACTTGATTTGCTCTTAGATGAAGACCGCGATGCTTCAATTTTTGGTCTGGTTTTCGTTGTAGACCTCTCGATTACAGTGGAGGGGAATCTGACCTTAGGAGACGATCGGGTAATTTTCTTACTCGACTTTCTCTTCTCTGCAGGTCGTGAAATGCCAGGTGCAGGTCGTGGTTTCAGCGATGGCCGTTTGACTACAGTAGCGTCGGGTCTGCTTTTGTGAGTCGGTCTCCTAATCTTCTTATCGGTCCTGAGTTTCTGTGCGGGTTGCGAAAGATCGGAGCGCTTCCCGGCAGGTCTCGACTGCGTATAATCCCTGTCATTGCGATGGTACTGGAGATCCCGGTGATTGGCGGACGCGAACTTTGCACGCGTTGCGGGAACGCGATAGGCAACGCCCCTGCGATGTTTGCGATTGTGCTTCCAGGGCGTTGTCCCGATTTCCCTTTTATTGACGATAACAGTACGGTTGATGTTGACGGTACGATTCACGTTCACATAGCATCTGCGATGTCCCCAGTCCCAATACCCCCAACCGTGGTTCCAGAATACCCCCACAGAAAAACCTGCCCCGTACCAGATAATCCCGGGTGCAATCACCACGTTCGAAGGATACCGATACACAATATAGGGTGGGTAGTGTGGCCACCACCACGGTCCGTAAACCTCCCAGGGATCGTAGACGGGGACATAGACTACCTGCGGATTATACGATCCGATGATGATGCTCTCGTCCTCTCTGGACACTAACAACTGTTCGTTGGAGTTGAGCGTTCCCGCTGCGTACGCTCTCTCCCGAAGCTGCTGAATAGTGTCCATAACGGCTATCTCCTGGACAAGGAAGGCCTCACCGAGTCTCTGGGTCCAGTCAAGTTCTTCGCTCATCATGGAGAGAATGTTCGGAAAAGGCACCAAGGCCTTCACGCTGGGGTCCCAATTCTCGAGGTCGAGAGCGTCATTGAGCGCATCCCCCTGCAAATCGCTGTTTGCTTTGATCCATCGATCTGCCAGCACGACCTCGAGGGGGTATGTCGAAGCCATAAGAATCTGCGCCAGCAGAGAGTCGGGGTAGAGGGCGATAGGTGCCAGTAGCTGGTCGAGTTCCTCCTGCCTGAAGGCCGGGGCCGAATCCTGCGCAAAAACCTGCGTCGGCATGGCGATCATAATCGCCAAGAGTCCGATCGCTATATAATCCCTTAAGCCATTACCGTTCATGTCTATTCCTCAAAATGATCCATCTTTCGCTTTTCTTGCACAAACCGGGGGTTCTCTTTAATTGACCAAGCGTCGACTTCCCCTTAGAGGGGGCGGGCAGAATAATCTCATCACGAGTATCTGCACTATGATGCAAATCTCCCCGGTAATACCTCTGCCCGGATTTGTTAATAGATTAGACGAAAGGAAAGGCGGAAAAGTCTACACGATAAATAATGGGCATGGCCTTCCATCACCACACCGATCATTTCTACAGGGTTTAGTCGTTACTACAAAAGGATAGAGCCTTGGTTACGGAGAGGCAGGCGGAATGATTAATGCTCTATACCCGCCCTGTCCTTGATACCCGAGGCATAGTGATGCTTGATCTCTCGTACCTCGCTTACCATGTCGGCTATCTCGACAATCTCTGCAGGTACATTTCTTCCGGTGAGGATAAGGGTGAGCTTCGGGGGTTTGGTTCTGATAAGCTCCAGTGTCTCTTCCAGCGATAGAAGCTTGAAATCGAGGGCGACGTTGATCTCGTCGAGGATAATCATGTCGTAGTTTTCCGACATGATGAGTTCCCGCGCCCGTTCCAGGCCCTTCTGCGCCAGGTCTATATCTACCGGGGCGGGCTTGTCTTTCATGACAAAACTGTCGAGGCCGAAGTTCTCTACGGTAAAATCGGGGAGGTATTTTTCGGCGGCAATGATCTCGCCGTATTTTCTTCCCTTCATGAACTGGATCATAGAGACCCTGAATCCGTGACCTATTGCCCGCAAGGCCTGTCCCAGGGCGGAGGTGGTTTTCCCCTTTCCGTTCCCGGTGAGGACCATGACAAGGCCCTTTTCATGTTTTGCCACGACCTCTTCAACCTTCTCGTCCATCATAAAGCTCCTTTATCTCGGGGTAGGAATATTTACGACTCTGCATGATAATAGATGTTGGATTCCCGATCAAGTCGGGAATGACAGCCAGCAGACATATACTCTTATACAGGACAAGGACCGATCGGTGTCCGATCACCTTCAGAATGATAACAAATGATCGTTCCTTAGGGTCACGGTTTCTTCAGATATTTTTCCGCCACTTTCTCGGCACAGGTGTAGGGGTCCGATTCTTTTGCCAGCAACCTGTCAACCATTTCATCCATTTTCCCGTCGGCAATAAGCTGCTCCAGGATAGGGGCCAGGATGCTCGACTGGAGGGCCTCGTTCAGTTCGACGAGGGCCTTCCTGCGTATACGGTCGCCGAGGAGCTCCTTTTCCACGAGGTTGTCATAATGCCCCTGAACCTTCTCCAGCGCTTCTGCTATACCTTTTCCGAAGCCTTCCTTATCAAACATGTCACCGATCTGAATGATGGGGGGACGCCATCCGCCGGGGAAAGAATCGGCCATATCGAGCATGTGCATCAGTTCCCGGTAGAGTTTTCCCGTTCCATCGCGGTTGGCCTTGTTGATGACGAAGACGTCGGCAACCTCAAGGATGCCCGCCTTTATCGCCTGCACTTCATCACCCATGCCCGGTACGAGAACGACAATAACGGTGTGCACATGGTTCATGATCTCCACTTCCTGCTGGCCCGTTCCCACCGTCTCAACAAGAATGACATCCTTTCCCATAGCATCCATCACATGGATGGCATCACCGGCCGCCTTGGAAAGACCGCCCAGGGCACCCCTCGTTGCGAGGCTTCTCACAAAAACCTCGGGATCTTCGGCATGGCGTTGGAGACGCACCCGGTCTCCCAGAATTGCGCCACCCGTAAAGGGGCTCGTGGGATCGACAAGAAGCGCACCGATCTTTGTGTCATTTTTCCTGTACCGGGAGATGAACGAATCGATGAGTGTACTCTTCCCGGCACCGGGGGACCCCGTCAAACCGATCACATGGGCCTTTCCGGTGAAGGGAAAGAGATGTTTGATCGTCGATTTTGCCCCGGGAACGTTGTTCTCTATATTGCGTATCAGGCGTGTGGCGCTCCGAATGTCGCCCTTTCTGATTTTTAGGGCCTTTTCCTTGCTCACGTCGTTTTTCACACTCCCTGCCTACTGTATCTCGACATTATCATGTATCCACTGAACAATCGAATCAAGGGAGGCACCCGGCGTAAAGACGGCCTTTATGCCCGCATCGTAAAGCATCTCAAAATCATGGTCGGGGATCACGCCGCCGCCGATCACCGTTATATCACCGGCATCTGCCGCCTTCAACAACTCTACCACTCGTGGGAAGAGATAGCGGTGGGCCCCGGAAAGACAGCTCAGACCGACCACGTCCACGTCTTCCTGCACGGCTGAGGCCGCTATCTGTTCCGGCGTCTGATGGCATCCGGTATAAATCACCTCAAATCCGGCGTCGCGAAAACACCGGGCAAGCACCCTGGCACCCCTGTCGTGTCCGTCGAGTCCCGGTTTCGCGACCATAATACGAAGTTTCCTGTCCGCCATTTCCCTGTCCTCCCTGCGTGATTTTCCTAATAGATCGCCGGATCGCTGTACTCGCCATAGACTTCACGATAGACGTCACAGACCTCCTGAAGACTGGCAAGGGTCTTGACCGCTTCGATACAATAGGGCATGACATTATCCCCCCGTGTGCAGGCATTCCTGAGATCATCGAGACTTCTTGTGACGGCCTTACTGTCTCGCTTTCTCCTCACCGCCTCCAGCCTGTCCATCTGCTCCTTCTCGACACGGTCTTCGATGTCGAGGAAGGGAATTTCCTGCTCTTCGCCCGTGACATATTTATTGACTCCTACCATGATCTTTTCCTTCGAGTCCAACTGCCGTTGGTATTTGTAGGCGGCATCGGCGATTTCCATCTGCGGAAATCCCTTTTCGATAGCCGTGACCATCCCGCCCATCTCGTCAATCTTTTCGATGTACTCCCAGGCCTCTTCTTCCATCTTGTTGGTCAGGGATTCAATGAAATAGGAACCGGCCAGGGGATCGATGGTGTTCGCCACGCCCGTTTCCTCGGCGATTATGTGCTGTGTCCTGAGGGCAATTTCCGCTGCATGCTCCGTGGGGAGGCACCACACCTCATCGAGGGAGTTGGTATGGAGCGACTGGGTTCCACCGAGGACGGCGGCGAGGGCCTCGACGGCGGTCCGGATGACGTTGTTATAGGGCTGCTGGGCCGTGAGGGAACATCCCGCCGTCTGAGTATGAAACCGCAACCACCAGGACCGTTCATCCTTTGCCTTGAAACGGTCGCGCATCACCTTCGCCCATATCCTCCGGGCCGCCCGCATCTTGCATATCTCTTCAAAAAAATCGATATGGGAATTGAAGAAGAAGGAAAGCCGGGGAGCAAAGGCGTCGACGTCGAGACCCTTTCTCCTGATCACATCCTCCACATACTCGATACCGTCCCTCAGGGTGAAGGCCAGCTCCTGCACGGCCGTGGAGCCCGCTTCCCGTATATGATAGCCGCTGATACTGATGGTGTTCCACCGGGGGACGAATTTCGCCCCGAATTCGACGGTATCGCTGATAATCTTGACCGACGGTTCGGGCGGGCACATAAAGGTCTTCTGGGCGATGAATTCCTTCAGCATATCGTTCTGAATCGTGCCGCCGATCTTGGTGAGAGGAACGCCCTGAATCTCCGCGGCGGCACAGTACATGGCCCACAGGACCGATGCGGGGGGATTGATCGTCATGGATGTAGTGATTGTATCCAGGGGAATTCCCTCAACGAGTTGCATGAAATCCTCGAGGGTATCGATTGCCACACCGCATTTGCCGCATTCCCCGCGTGCCTTCGGGTCGCCGGTGTCATATCCCATGAGGGTGGGAAAGTCGAAGGCGGTACTGAGGCCGGTCTGGCCCTGTTTCAGGAGCATATGCCAGCGCTGGTTGGTGTCTTTGGCACTCCCCATTCCAGAAAACATTCGGAAGGTCCAGTATCGGCCGCGGTAGCCGGTGACCTGATTCCCCCGGAGATAGGGAAACTGCCCGGGATATCCGATATCCCGGGCGAAGTCCGTATCGTGTATATCTTCAGGACCATAGATGCGGTTGACTTCCAGATCCGAGACCGTCGACCATCGCTCCTTCTGGTCCGGTGACTTTGACACGGCCTTCTTGACTTCATCTTCCCATTTTTTCCGCAACTGACTCGATTGCGTAAGCAGATCCTTATCGAAATACACGCCGTCCTCTCCTTCCCGCATATGCCGCTAAAGGGTTCACCTAGTTAGGCTTTGTGTCGGATTCATTCGGACTTTACCCCCCCCAGGATCCGGACAGGTTCAGAAACACATAAGCCGGACGCTCAAACAAAACCGACTTTAGTTAACAACTTTTTTTAATTGTGGCAAGTCAAGATTTTGGACCGCTTTTTTTTCGCAGCGAAGGGGTGAAGAGCTTTTAAAGTACAAAAAACGCTTGACTACAGAACCATAGTCACATATCCATTCCAGTGTAGTATTCATGATGCTAAAATGGAGGGAGATTATGACAAATGAGTTTGACGTAGTATTAGCAAGTGCCTGCAGAACACCCTTAGGCGTATTTCAGGGAGGTATCAGCAAGCTTCCAGCCACCGATCTTGGAGCAATTGTAATCGAAGAAGCCATTACGAGAGCGGGCATTCAGCCAGACGATGTGGATGATGTTATCATGGGAATGGTGCTTCCCTGCGGATACGGGCAGAATCCGGCGCGACAGGCATCGTTGAAGACAGCTATCCCCATCGGCAAAGGAGCCCTCACGGTCAACAAGGTATGTGGCTCCGGGCTCATTGCCGCTATCATCGCGGCCCAATACGTGGCAACGGGCTTCGCCGATGTTGTCGTCGCAGGAGGCATGGAAAATATGAGCGCCGCCCCGCATTATCTCCCGAACTCAAGACTCGGTATCAGAATGGGACAGGGAAAGCTCGAGGACCATATGGTACACGACGGCCTCTGGGATGTGGTCAATGACTTCCATATGGGGATAAGCAACGACATCGTCTCGGAGAAATGGGGCATCAGCAGGGAAGACCAGGATGCCTTTGCCCTGCAGTCATACGAAAGGGCACTGGACTCGATAAAGGAGGGACGATTTAAGGACGAGATTATCCCCGTCGATATTCCCGACAGGAAAAGGGGAACCATAACGATAGATACCGACGAGGGACCGCGACCGACAAGTCTGAAGGCACTCGCAGCGATGAAACCGGCTTTCCAGAAAAACGGTTACGCAACTGCCGGAAATTCCTCAATTATAAGTGACGGCGCCGCGGCCGTTGTGGTGACCTCGCGGAAGAAGGCACGAGAGATGAGAATGCCCATCCTGGCAAAAATAGTCGCCTATGCCAGCGCGGGGATCGAACTCGAATACGTCCTCATGGCCCCCATATACTCGGTCCCGAAGACCCTCAAAAAGGCGGGGATGGAAATAGGCGATATTGCACTCCACGAGTTAAACGAGGCCTTTGCAGGATCCACCGTAGCCGTTGGAAGAGTTCTTGGAATCGACGAGGAAAAGCTCAATGTCAACGGGGGCTCTATCGCCCTCGGCCATCCCATCGGTGCATCGGGGGGACGGGTACTGGCAACTCTCTTGTACGAAATGGGGAGGCGCAAGGTAGAGATTGGGCAGGCGTCACTCTGCCTGGGAGGCGGAGAATCGGTAACCATGATCATCGAGAGGGAGGGATAGATGGCAAAAAAACCGGTTAAAAAATGGAAATCCTTCGGTCAGCGAATCCGGTCTATCAGGGAGGAGCGGGGCCTCTCTCTGGAAGATCTTGCTCACGAAACGGGATACTCGCAGGATGTCCTGGAAAAAATCGAGGCAGATAGCGCCGTTCCACCTGTCTCGCTGGTTCTCCAACTCAGTCGAACTTTCAAGGTGGATATTTCCCAGATTGAATCGGAAGAGGAAAAAAAGGCCTCAAAGAAACGTGTCAAAAGCCATAAGAAACGGGTCGATTCCTACGCCTATACATCACTTTCACGACCCGGGCTTGACAAACATTTGCGGTCCTATCTCGTAACGATCGATCCCAAGACGAAGCATAAGGGCGTCGAATATCATCATGAGGGTGAGGAATTTATCTACGTGCTGAAGGGGGGCCTGACGATTGAGGTGGGCGATAATGTAACAAAGCTGAAACCGGGAGAAAGCATCCATTTCAATTCCGCTCTTCATCACAAACTCGACAACCCGACCGACGAACCCGCAGAGCTTCTCGTCGTCGTCTTCACACCATAGGGGAGGACAATACAGTGTTCCATATCACCAGTGAGCAGGAAATGGTCAGATTAATGGCCAGGGATTTCGCGAAAAGGGAACTCGAGCCCCATGCGGGAGAACGGGACGAGAAGGGTATCTTTCCCGAAGAGGTGATACAGAAGATGGGCCAACTCGGTCTCATGGGCATGATGATCCCTGTCGAGTATGGAGGAACCGGTGCCGGTGCCGTCAGCTACTGCCTGGCCCTGCAGGAAATAGGCTATGCATCCGCATCCGCAGCGGTGACAATGTCGGTGGCAAACCTCTCTGCCGAGCCGCTCTTGAAATACGGAAATGAAGAGCAGAAGAACAAATATTTACCGCCCATGGCAAGCGGGGAGATGCTCGGAGCTTTTGCCGTGACGGAACCGGAGGCAGGGTCGGATCCGGGTGGAATGAAGACAAAGGCGGAAGACAGGGGAGATTACTATCTCGTTAACGGGACCAAGAACTTCATCACCAACGGCGGCTATGCCGACGTTATCAATCTCATCGCACGGACGGACAGTAAAAAGGGAAATCGGGGATTATCGGCCTTCCTCGTCGAAAAGGGATTCCCCGGTTTTATTGTGGGGAAAAAAGAGAAAAAGATGGGGCTGAGGGCATCGAATACGGTGGAGCTTATCTTCGATGACTGCAGAATTCCGAAGGAAAATCTGCTGGGGAGAGAAGGCCAGGGATTTAAGGTTGCCATGACGGCCCTCGACAGCGGCCGCATCGGGATTGCTTCCCAGTCTCTGGGTATCGCCCGGGCCTGTCTGGATGAGGCAGTCTCCTATGCGAATAGCCGAAAGCAGTTCGGAAAAAATATCGGCTCCTTCCAGGCAATTCAGTGGATGATTGCCGATATTGCGACCGAGATAGAGGCGGCAGGCCTTCTTGCCCTCTCGGCAGCCCAGCGAAAGGATGAGGGAATCCCCTTTACCAAGGAAGCCTCCATGGCGAAGCTCTTTGCCTCGGAGCTCGCAAACAGGGCAGCCTACAAGTCGCTCCAGATTCACGGCGGCTACGGCTATATGGCGGAATTCAAGATTGAACGACTCTACCGGGATGCACGGGTCACCGCCATATACGAGGGAACCTCCGAAATCCAGCGGGTTGTCATTGCACGAGACGTGATGGGATAAAAGGGCGCTCCTCTAATCGGGATGTCTCAGTGATTGACTTCCCGCTTCAGACGGTCTATGTCCTCGCTGATCTCCTGTGAGCCCTCTTCCATGAATTTCAGGATCTCAATCGCCCGTTCCTTGGCTGATTGCTCGGCATCGACCAATCCTGCCATCTCTGAAATATCGGCGGTAAATACATTAAATCGATCATGGAGGGTCTCCAGAAGGTTGTCGGAAACACTATCGACGAGTTTGTAAAGATACTGAAACTTCAGATTTTCCTTATAATCTTTCAAATGGAAGGCGATGGAGCGTTCCGTCTCCTCCTTTATCCTCTTGATTCCGTCTTTCAGTGCAAAGATATCACCTTCCTGTTCGTTCTGAATCGGTTTCTTCATCAGCTTCTTCAGGACCGTTAGAACGGTATAAAAGCCACGGCGCATAATAGCTTCCGTTCGGATCTTTGCGGTATAACGAAAGGAGGAAACGAGAGGGGGGACACTGAGGGTATCTTTACTCTTCAGGCTCTCGATATCAACGGAATGTATTGCCCCACCCATATAGCTCTTCGCGGATATTCCGAGGCTTTGCAAGGTATCCTCATGCTTTTGAAGAACATCTCGTACCAGTGTGTCATAGGATCCAACCGTCTTGTCGAGGAGGTCACCGATCTTCACCTCTTCCTTCTTTATAAATTGTATTAATTGGGGGTTTATCGTCTCGGCCATGTAGCGATCGAGGGCACGCTTGAAGTCCTGAAATAGCATGTACAGCGTTGTTGAGAATCCCATCTCCTCGATATCGCTTTCATTTTTATTATCGTCGATGGTGTATTTCTTTACAAATCCGTTAATATCCTTGGCCAAGTCACCATATTTGACGTCGAGAAACCTGTCCACATCTTTGCCGAGTTCACGTTTCGCCTTTTGCGACGTACCGTCGAGGGTGGTTTTTATAAGCTCCTTCTGGTGATTCAGTTTCTCTCGCGCCGTCTCGATCTTCTTCAAGACTTCGCCCGCCCCCTCGGTGTTTTTTGTCAGGATATCGCTGTTCAGCTTGGTCCAGTCATGAAGACCGGCGGCGATGATACCCACACGCTCCATATGATTTTTTAAAAGAAGGGCAAAGCGGTCACGGGTGAGTTTGTCAAAGAAGGCCGAGAGGAATCGCTCCCTTTCGTTGTGGGAAAAATCGGAGAATTCTTCCTCCCTCTTCCATTGCTCCATTCTCATCCTGTCTCTCGGGGAGAGGTGATCCGAAAGCCCCTCAAGGAGATGAAAGAGTGTGGAGAAGGTGAATATCTTTGGCCCCGGCTTTACCACCGATATCTCCTCACCGATCCGTGTCACGACCGCCCTGAGCCCATCGCTATCTTCATGTTCGTTAAAATCGCAGTTTACGACAAAAAAGATGTTCTCCATCAGCCCCATCTTCCTGATTATAGAGAGAAATCGCATATCGGCCTGACGTATTCCCGTCCTGCTGCTTAAGATATAAATGATCAAATGGGCACGAAGGAGGTAATCCTGAATCATTGCAAGATGGAGGGGATTGAGGGAATCGATGCCCTGGCAGTCGGCTATTTCAATATTTTCGCCGAGGATTTCCCCGCCGGGAATTCCCAGCTCCAGGTCCTTCAGATAGACGGCGAGTGAATCATCGCCAACAAAATCCTTGTGACGGGGGAAATGAGACTGTTCAAATCTCTGTAATTCGTTGCTCCGGCCGATCATCTCCTGCACGCGGTCATATCCCTTTAAATAGGATGTGAGCAAAACACCGTTGACATCGAGGGTTTCCTTTGAGAGAAGCTTCTCAGCGCTCAAAGAATTCAGGGCCGTTTCCAACTCACCGCGGTCCTCCTCACGCCGTATGTCGAACTCGCCATCGGGATGCCAGTCCAGAGAGGGAAAGAGAACCATGGCCTGCTGCATGTCACGATTGACTTCATCCCAGGATTTAAAGTCGAGGGTCGCCTTCAGTTGAGAACTTTTTCGAATCCTTGTGACGATCGAGGTCACCACTCCCGCCCCGCGTTTGAGGTAGTCGCCTCCCAGGAGGGAATTGACAAAGGTGCTCTTCCCCGATTTTATGGCCCCGACGACGGCGACCCTGAGAATGTCTTCATGGATCTGTTCCGCTATGCTGTGCCCCACTTTTTCCCATCCGTCGAAGGGGAATTTGGTCATACCGGGAATTGTTCGCGCTTTCTCAAAGAGAGAGAGAATGTCAGTATTTATCTGAAGAAGATCGCTCTTCAGTGCGTCAAAATCATGTATATCAGTGCTCATGTCATACCACTCCGGCTTCATGAAAATCCGATTTCGGCACTATGCTTTACTGCTCTATCATAGTCATCAATGATTTAACAGGCGAGAGGACAGGAGCGAGTCTCTTTCTGAAGACCGTTCCCGCTTAACCAAGTATAATATCATCGAGTGCCCTCTTTGGTAAGTGATGCACGCCCTCGCTGTCCCGCCAGTATTTCAGGCTATCGGAAGAGTCAATGGGCTCTATGGCTACCTGTTCTTTCGGCTTGCCGAGGGCAAGAATGAGCAGGATGTCATACCGTTCAGGAATCGTGAGTAGCTCTCGCAGTTTCTCCCGTTGTATCGAGGCGATCATGCATCCCTGCAGACCCTTCTCTGTCGCTCCGAGCATTATGCTCTGGGCAGCGATACCCAAATCACACCCCAGAGACATGCTGTTTTCCTTATCATCGAGGATCACGATGTAGGCAGAGGGTCGCTCCCCTTCGGGAGGACCGGGCCAGTCTTCCAGGTAGGCCGCCCAGGCAAGTGTCTGAAATATCAGATCGTTCTTTTCAGGATCACCGGCAAGGATGTACCTGAGTGATTGCATATTTCCTGCAGATCCGCTCAACCTGGCAAGATCAACCAGTTCTTTCAGTATATCCGTTCCGATAACATAATCCTGGAAAAATCGACGGCAACTTCTATTTTTGGTTACCAACTCCCTCAACATTTCTATTTCTCCTTAACTGCAGTGATACCTGCAGGATTAAGCCACAGGCAAAAAACGCTACCTCAACCATCTCTTTATCATAATGAAATAATATTGAACTGAACAGAGCGCTATCCCCGCTGATTGTAACGGGATGAACGAGCGACGAGATATATACTTTCCTGAACAGCCTGAGCTCCCTCGCACCGTATTGCGGGGAGATTCAATAGTACCGGGGCAGAAGAACCAAAGAGCAGAAAATTTATGTTAAACTGGGACGAACAAAATATCAATATATTTTACGAAAATAAGTTAATGTTTGAAAAGGATAGGACCATCTGATAGGTAAAAGAAGTCAGGATATGATTTTTCGGTGGACGAGATGGCCAGAAAATTATTCGCAATCATATCAATACTGCTTGTCATGTTTCTTCTGTCGTGCAGGCTACCATGGGATAAAAAGTCCTCGAAAGCGCCTTTTGGTCCTCGCGAGGAGGCAACGGTCAAGCGCCTTATAAATCAGGGAAATAGCAGTTTTGAAAGAGCACAGTACGAAATCGCTATTGATAGCTATGGATCGGCGATAGCGCTTCTTGAAAACCAGAGCGCATCCAACCTGATCAATGCTCACTATAACAGGGGACTTGCCTATCTCAAACAAGGCGGTTACGAGAGTGCGATCAGCGATTTCACCCGCGTTATTGAGCTGGATCCGAATGACAGCCTCGCTTATTATAATCGGGGGAATGCACTGGCGCTGACAGAGTTTCATAAAAATGCAATCGACGATTACTCCCGGGCCATCGAACTAAGCCCTGAAAAAGCCTCTCTCTATTACAGTCGGGGACTCACCTATCAGGAAGACAGTGCGACCTACGACAGGGCAATTGATGACTTTACGAAGGCAATATCTCTCAACCCCGAAGACAAAAAATCTTACTGCTTTTTGGGAATAACCCTGTATAAGAAAAAAAATTACCGGGCGGCACAAAAATATTTCGGCAAGGCAATTTCTATTGACCCCGCCTACGCCGAGGCTGTCACTGGTCGTGGCCAGGCATATCTGAGAGCGGGAAATATGAAAAAGGCGCTCGAGGATTTTAACGATGCCTGCGATATGGGTGATGATACGGGCTGCACAATGCTGAAACTGCTTACCCTCGAAAACCCTGAGGCACAGGCACAACTACAAAGAATGGACTGAACGAATGAAAAAGAAGCTCTTCACGAAACTTGCGGTAGCAGGTTCACTATGCCTTATCATCTATGCGGTACTAGGTTTTCTTGTCCTTCCGCTCATCGTCAAACCCCTTCTCACAGATAAGCTCACCCAGTTTCTTCACCAAGATGTATCCATTGAAAAGATACGGATAAATCCCTACAGCCTCTCCGTTGCCGCAGAAGGCCTCACGGTCACAACGAGGAAAACATCGCAGAAACTTGCCTCATGGTCGGAGCTCTATGTAAACCTCCAGAGCTTCTCATCGCTTGTCAATCGAGCCCTTGTAATTAAGGAATTACGGCTGCGTGAGCCCTGCCTTCGAATCGAGCGAGACGAAGACGGAAACCTCAACATTCACTCCCTTTTTCCACAGAAGGAAACCGATACTACCAATGAGGAAAGGGACGACGAAAAGGCACGTGGCGAGGAGGAGAGATTTGCCCTACGGATAGATTTGGTAGAATTAGAGGGGGGTAAACTGTTTTTTTCAGACAGCTCTCGTCCCGAGACCTTTGAGACAACGCTACACCCCGTCTCGCTCTATCTGCTCACCCTTGACACCACGGGGGAGAGAGACTCCGATTTTAAGCTGTCCCTGGAAAGTGAATTTGGGGAGGCAATAGCCATAAAGGGGAACTTCTCCCTCAACCCCTTGATTTCCTCGGGAACAGTGGAAATACACGACCTGTTTGCCCCAAAATACGCCCCCTATTACCGGGACAGTATCGCCTTTGATATCGAGAAGGGCTCCCTCACCGTCCGTTCGGAATACAGCTATGACGGAAGCGGAAAATCGGTGGCGGCGATGATTGCCAATCTCAACCTTTCCCTGAGGGATACCCTGTTGCGAAAGGACAATGTCGAGTTTTTCAAGGCGGACACCATTCTTCTTGAAAATACAGACATTGATATCAACAAAAAGTCTATAGAAATCGGGAGTATATCTTCAACAGACGGGGTCCTTGCCCTGGTCCGCGAAAGAGAGGGAACGCTGAATGCCGCTACCTTGGTCGCACCCACCGATGGCGATGAGAGTCCCGCGGAGAAGGCGGATGATGAGACCCCATGGATCATAACGGTAGAAAGCCTTTCGACTGATGAATATAGGGTGACCTTTGAAGATCGATCAACCGACCCGCCTGTCATGGTAACACTGAAGGATGTCACGCTGGCGGGTGACAACATCTCCACGGTGAAAGAAAGTCGTGGGCATCTGCGTCTCGAGCTTAACGAGGAGCTGGGCGGCTCCTTTTTCACCGAGGGGATGGTGGGTATCAATCCGATCTTCGCCGATGTCTCCATGGACCTGTCAGATTTTCATATCACGCCTCTTCAGCCCTACCTGTCCGAGGTTGCAGACCTGATCGTGCAGAAAGGGACCGTCTCGACCGAGGGAACCCTGACGGTGAAAGAGACAGACGATGACACCACTTCTGTTATCTTCAGGGCAAATAGCAGACTCGACGATTTTTCTTCGGTTGACTCTGTGAAGGGAGATGATTTTTTCAGCTGCAAAGAGCTTCACCTCAGCAAGCTTGCCTTTAACCTCAATCCCAACAGACTGATGGTGGAAGGGATACACCTTTCTGATTTTTATACCAAAATAATAATAAATCCCGATCAAACACTCAATACAAGCGAGATATTCAGGCAAAAGAAAGGGGAAAGGACCCCGGCTCCACAAAGAGAAGGAGCAGGAGAAAAAACCGGACCCTTCTTTGAAAGGACGGACCTGGGAACGGTGCATTTCAAAAAGGGACACATAAATTTTACCGACCGGTTCATCAAACCCA